>FUIF01013313.1_pt1 | contig 11761 bp, 7 predicted proteins | sample 1003461 | NCBI WGS metagenome assembly FUIF01 (sample SAMEA80401918, study PRJEB19352) | marine metagenome
CCACACAGATCACGAAGCATACCTGAGCCAGAACCTCCTGTAGATCAGCCAGATCCTGACCCTGATCCACAACCAGATCCTGATGAAGATCCTGACGTTACCTCTGTAGTAGAAGGACTATTTGCTGATTTCCTAGAACAACTTGATACAGAGTTTACAGGGCAGCAAGACCAGATAAACACTATTATCAACAACTTTGTTGAGACTCTGCCTGACTTTGACGCAATGCCCACAATGGCTGACATTGCAGAGTACTTTGAAATTAATGGCGTTACACTGTCACAACAGAACTTTGACCGTATACGTGAAGAGTTGTCTAATGCTGGTTATCTGACACAGGAACAGTTAACAGAAGCTTTACAGGGTGTTGCTACTCCTGAACAAGTACAACAGGCTATTGAAGGTGCTGGGTTTGCTACACCAGAGCAGGTAATACAAGCACTGGCTGAAGCAGGTTACGCTACTCCAGACGACATTACTACTGCTTTAGCTAACTCTAACCTTGTTACAGAAGATCGTATGTTACTTGCCTTAGGAGAGGCAGGGTACGCTACGCCAGAACAAGTAGAACAAATTGTAACCAACGCTGTTTCTAATATTGTTATACCTGAAGGCGCTACTACTGAAGAAGTAAGGCAGTTAATACAAGAAGCTGTTAGCGGTTTACCTGCGGGTATATCTTTAGACGACGTAAGTGGTGTAGTCAACGAAGCAATAGCTAATATAGACTTCCCGCCTAGTTTATCTAGTGATGACGTTAGAGGCATTGTAGACAGCTTTGGGTTTGCTACTTCTACTGACGTACAGGCGGGCTTTGATGATCTTAACGACAGATTCGACGACGCTGTTAACGGTCTTGCTACACAGTTTAGTGATCAAGAAGCAGAATTTTTAGCCAGTATTACTGGTCTTGAGGCATCGTTTATACAGTCACTAGCATCTGTAGAAGGTGGTCTTAGTGCTGAACTAGAAATGCTTGGCACTGATATTATATCTTTGCAGCAAGATGTAGCAGGAAGATTTGATGAGTTTGAGCAGACTGTAGGACAACAACTCACACAAGCTGAACAAGACCGTATTAGAATTGAGCAGAGCCTTAATGACAAGCTTGACTTACAGGCAGAAGGACAGATTGCTGCATTAACCGAAGCTGAAGCTAGGTTGTTATCAGAAATAACCGGTGGTGATGCAGCAATACTACAGGAGTTATCTACTCAAACAGGAGGATTACAGCAACAGCTTACTTCTCTTGGTCTTAACATGGACGATGTACGTTCTAGTTTAGGTAGAGCAAATAACAAACAGGTCTTTCTCAAGCGCAACAAGACAGAGTAAGAATTGAGCAAGGCTTATACAATAGCGTTACAACTTCAGTCTCAAGGACAAGCCGTAGAATTAAATAGAAGCCGAAGCTAGATTGTTTAGCAGAAATTAACAGGCGGTGATGCAGCACTACTACAAGAAATGTCTTCACAAACAGGAGCCTTAGAAAATCAACTAACATCTCTTGGTCTTAATTTAAATACAGTACAGCAAAACTTAAGTCAAGACATTAGTGACTTACAGCAATTTACTGGCTTTGGTTTTTCTGTAGGCAGCGCAACAACGACAAAATCTACAGCAAGCTCTTATTGTTGCTAACGCAGACATTACTCAACTAAGCTCTGATATGTTTGCTCAGTTTCAGGCTCAGAATGAAAATGTTGAGGAACTGTTTGAAGGAACTGATGTAAATATTGAAGCACTTCAACAGGGTCAAATTAGCCAAGCCCAAGCGTTTGCGCAGTATGCACAAAGTACGGATGTTCGGTTAGGACTTGGTGAACAACAACGTGAAGAAATACTAACACGACAAGAAGAGTTTGAACAAATATATGGTGAAGGCCAAGAAGAATTACAAGAGCAAATACAAGCCGGAAACATCCTAACTGCTTTAGCTGCTGGCGGTATGTTTGGAGGCGGTGGTGGCGGTGGTGTTGCTAGAAGGCCTTACGAAGAGTTTATGAAAGGCATTACGTACCGTCCTAGAGAAGCACCACAGCTTGCTATTAAAACACCAGCAGTAGACTACAACGAAGAAGCACAGCAACTATTAATGCGTACCCGTAGACGAGGAATGTTGGCATGACGTATCTTAATTTAATGAACAATGTATTGCGTCGCTTACGTGAAGAAGAAACCACGTCAGTCACTGGTACTACTTATGTTAAAATGGTAGGGGACTTTATAAACGATGCAAAAAAGCTAGTAGAAGAATCAACTGATTGGTCTGCCTTGCGTAACACTATTGTAGTAACTACCGCTGCATCAGATAATAGTTACTCACTGACTGGCAGTAGCGACAATGTAAAAGTCATGTCTGTTCTTAATGACACTAAGAACTGTTTTATGGACTACCAGACTAAAGACTGGTTTAACGAGCAAATCTATTTACTTAATGCCTCAGAAGGTGCGCCTTTATACTATACGTACAACGGGCTGGACGCTAACGGAGACACTGAAATCCTTGTTAGTCCTAAACCAGACGGTGTGTATAGCTTAAGATTTAATGTTATTAAAAGACAAGCAGACTTAAGCACTAACACAGACACTCTTCTTGTACCGTCAATGCCTGTAGTACACCTTGCAGTGGCACTGCTTGCACGAGAGCGTGGAGAAACAGGGGGCACTTCTACTGCTGAGTACTTTGCTATTGCTGATAAATTCTTGTCTGACGCTGTTGCTATTGACGCAGCAAAACACCCAGAAGAGATGATCTTTAGGACTATCTGATATGGCTCAAGAACTTAAAAGTATTAATCTTGTAGCTCCGGCATTCAAAGGTGTTAACACCGAAGACTCGCCACTAGCTCAAGACCCGTCGTTTGCAGAAATTGCAGACAACGCTGTGATTGACAAACGTGGTCGTATTGCTGCACGTAAGGGCCACACTGTCGTAACTACAAACAAGACTGTGCTTGGTACTGATGCATTACGTGCTATTAAAGAGTTTAGGGATGACGCTGGTAACACTAAAGTTTTCTCTGTTGGTAACAACAAGATTATTAGTGGTACAGCTACGTTAGTGGACGAAACTCCTGCTGGGTACAGTATTAACGCAGACAACTGGAAACTTGTAGACTTTAACGGTCGTATCTACATGTTCCAACGTGGGTTTGAACCTCTGGTGTATGATAACACCTCAGGCGCAGTAGAAGCCATGAGCGACCATACACACGCCACTGGTGTTACTAGTGCTATATACGGTAACGAAGTCCTAGCGGCATATGGTAGGCTCTGGACAGCAGACTTTACTGCTAACAAGTCTACAATATACTGGTCTGATTTATTAAACGGTATACACTGGACAGGCGGCTCTAGCGGTAACATAGACATATCTAAAGTATGGCCTGATGGTTATGATGAGATTGTAGCTTTAGCAGCTCACAACAACGCCTTAATTATCTTTGGTAAGCACAGTATTATTGTTTACGACGGTGCTACTTCTCCTGCTTCTATGACGTTAGCAGACACTGTAGCAGGTATTGGTTGTGTCAACAGAGACACTGTGCAGTATACAGGTACTGACTTATTGTTCTTGTCACACACCGGTCTTAAGAGCTTTGGTAGAACAATACAAGAAAAGTCAATGCCTATTAGTAGTTTATCTGGCAACATTAGCAAAGACATCATTGCGGCTTTGCAAAACGAGACTGAGTTTTTTAGGTCTGTCTATAGTCCAGAAGAAGGTTTTTATCTACTTACATTTACAAGTCAAGCTGTAACGTATTGTTTTGACGTAAGAGGTACATTAGAGAACGGGTCGTACCGTGTTACTCGTTGGCCTTCTACCGGCTTCACAGCGTTTACACGGTTAACTGACGGCACGTTGTACATAGGCACTACTAACGGCATCAGCACATACACAGGCTATAGCGACAACGGTACTGGTTACAGGTTTAAGTACTATAGCCCAAGCCTAACCTTTGGTGACAGCTCAAGAGTCAAGATTCTTAAAAAACTTAAGCCTACATTGGTTGGTGCAAACGACGCAACAGTATTTATGAAGTGGGCGTATGACTTTGATACAACGTATGCAACAGCAGAGTTTACAATAGGTACTCAGATTACAGGTTTTTACGGTGTAAGTGAGTACACAACAGTAGAATTTACGGCTGGTCAATTGACGAACCAACGTAGTCTAAATACAACAGGGTACGGCACAAGTGTGCAGGTAGGACTAGAGTCAGAAATAGATGGCTTTGCTTTGTCACTACAAGAAATTAACGTAATGGCTTTGATAGGAAAGCTACTTTAAGGGAGTAAGACATGTCTAACGGATATTCATCAGAAAGCATAGATGATATGATTAATGATACTCAAGACGAGTATAACATTGGTTATGGCTCTGATGTTCTTAGCGCTGGCATAGGAAGCAGCGGCGGGGGCAGTGGTTTTATCGACATGCTAGGAAGCCTTGGGTCATTCTTGTCTCAACCAAGCGTTTTGCTTCCGGGCGTTGTAGGTGGTCTGTTAACAGGCGAAGCCTATGGTCGTCTTAGTGACATAGGACAACAGGCTAGAACAGGAGCTGAAGACCTTGCTACTGCTCAAATGGAGCAGACACAGTTTAGACCGTTTACTGTGACTACTGCTACTGGTGCTGACATGGGTACTAGAGTTACTCCTGAAGGTGGTATTGCAACCACTATGGGTTTGTCTCCTGAAGAAGCTGCATTGCAGAATCAACTCTTAGGGGGTGCCGGTGGTTTCTTTGGTCAAGCTATGCAGACTAGAGAGCCTAGAGAGCAAGCTATCTTTGAGCGTATGCGTAGAGCGCAACGGCCTGAAGAAGAACGTCAGCGTCTTGCTCTAGAAGAGCGTCTAGCAGGACAAGGTAGGCTTGGTGTTAGCTCTGCTGCTTATGGTGGCGCTACTCCTGAAATGCTGGCTATGGCTACAGCACAGGAAGAAGCCCGTAATACGGCTATGTTAGGCGCTATGCAACAAGCACAAGCAGAACAGATGCAGCAAGCGGCTCTTGGGCAACAGTTCCTTGGCGCTGGTTACTTACCACAGCAACAACTCATGGCAGCTACTCAACCCGCACAGCAGCTGGCAGCGTTACAACAACAGGCACAGCTACAGGGTGCTGGTTTGTTTGGTGAGGCTACTATGTCAGGTCTTGAAGCTCAGTTGGTTGCAGAACAGGCTAGGGCTAATTTACTAGGTCAAACAGGTGCTGGTCTTTTGCAAGGAGCATTGACTCCAAGATCGACAGGAACTTCTGACTTAATATCAACACTGGGCAGTTTGTTCACAAAGGACTAAATCATGGCTAAGTTTTCACAAGAATTTTTAAGACAAATGGCTAACCCTGCAATGGCACAGGGGTTGTTTACTACTGCTAAACAAGCAGCACAACTTCCGGGCCAGTTACAACAAATGGAACAAGCTAAACAGATGCGTCAACAAGTAGCATCTATTGACACTAACTCGCCTCAAGGACTTCTTCAGTTAGCCCAGTTTTACCGCCAGCAGGGTGACATTGAAAATGCTGTGAGGTACGAAGAAGCGGCGCGTCAGCTGCAATCACAAATTACAGCGCAAACAGCCTTTGGAGCGCGTAAGACAAGTCTTGCTTCTGCTGCTACTACTTTAGGTATGACCGATCTAGCCCAACGTGTTGAAGGCGTAACAGACCAAGAAGAACTTAGAGAGATTGCTAAAGAAATCCGTAAAACAGAGCTTTCTAAAATACCCACCCAAACTCCCTTAGTACGTAAACGTATGGCAAACGCTGCTGGAATACCTCCCGACTTGTTTGACGAGCTTAAGTTAGCTACTGTTAGTGACAGCATCTTTAATGATTACATTTCAGGTGAAAAAGGCGATTTAAAGCCTTACCAAAAAGACAACAAAGTTCAGTTCTTTCGTGTCAACGAACGTGGACGTGTGTGGGACCAAGATCAATTAATGTGGGTAGAGGCAAGCCAATTAAATTTAGAAGAAGCGCCACCTCAAGTACAACGTGTAGAAAATGTTGCTACAGGGATGGCAGATGAGTTATCTAAAATAGGTGCTAAAAACTTTGCTGAAGCACATGAAAATGCTAGACTTGCTGCGGACGCTCTTGGGTCAGTTAACCGTACACTCCCAACAATTGACAACATGTTTACAGGTGCTGGTGCAGAACTTAAGTTAAATATCTCTAGATATACTCGTGCCTTTGGTGTTGACGTTGTTGATCCTTCTACTATTACTGATACAGAGACTTATATTGCAGAGTCAGGTAGACGCGTAGCGCAATACATAACTAACTTAGGTGCTGGTACGGGCTTATCAGATGCTGACCGTGAGTACGCAAAGCAAGTAGTAGCAGGTAACATTACTGTTGACGCAACGTCACTCAAAAGGCTTTTAGGAGTAATAAAGCAAAACGCACAACGTACCATTAGTAACTACAACACAACTAGGTCTGACATAGAAAAAGAACTAGGAGAAAATAATAAAGGTGCTTTAGCATTTTATGGCGACATCTTCGTAGATTCGGGTCCTACTGCTTCTGGACTGTCTCCGCAAGCACAGAGTTACTTACAATAAGAGGTATTTATGCAATACACTCAACAACAGTATAAGACTGCTATTGACGCTGCGTTGGCTGCTAACGATCGTCAGTCTGCTGAAGAGCTGGCTAGAGCAGCCGCAGAGCTTTATGGTTCTTTACAACAACCACAGGAGCCACAACAAGCGTTTGCTCCTGAAAGGGCCGCTAGAGAAACACTAGGGCGTGAAGCAGAACAGTTTGGGCCTGAGTTTCAACGCAGAGCCGGTAGAATTGTAGGTGAAGAATTAGACCCAACAGACATACCTAAAGTAGCTGGTGTTGCTGTATCTCAAGCTGCTAGAGCAGGTGGTGCCGTGCTTAGTAGTTATATAGGTGGTTTATTACCGCAGTCAGTTAAAGAAGGTGCACAAGATTTGTTTGCTCAGGTTCAAAATACTGAGGCGTTTCAAACAGCCGCTAGTGCTGCATCTAAGGGCTATGAGTTTTATAAGGACTGGGCGTCTAAAAACCCAGCAAACGCTGAAAAGTTTGAAACTGCTATTGATGTGCAAGCGGTGTTTAGCCCGCGTCCTGACATGCCTGACATTGGTTTGCCTGAAAGTCTTGTCCAAGGCGCACAAAAGGCATCTCGTGAGGCGATTAGAGCAGACAGAGTAAAAGGTACGACTAAATTAGTTGAACCAGAGATGTTACCCGGAGACGCTGTAGCAGAAGAAGTAGGTCCGCTTCGTAGACGAGAGTGGCAACCCAATGCTAGAGACCAAAACGTCATTGAAACACTGGCTGACATAAAAGAGATAAACCCTAAGCGTTCCTATACGTACAACTACCGCGTCGTACAGAAAGACATTGCGTCCTCTGCACAAGCCGTAGACAACATGATTGTAGCTCAGAACAAAGCTATCGACACTGACGTGTTGACAGAGGACCTACTTGGGGCGATAGTTGAGTTTAAACAAGACCCTGTGTTTCGTCTGGCTACAGGGGACGCACAAAAGATTGCCGCTGAACTAGGGCAGATTGCTTTGGAAATGGTGCAGAAACACGGTACAGACCTTAACGGCGTACTTAAGGCGCGACGTGAGTTTGACTCAGCGTTACGAAGAGCTTCTTCTACTGTACTTGACGCAGAGTCTGCTTCCGGTAGAGCATTAGCCGCTAAAGCTATTCGTAACGTCCTTAACAACACGCTTAAGACAAACACCAGAGGTGAAAAACTACACAGTCTTTTGGACCGACAGCACAACGCTTTTTTAGCTTTAGACGCCATGTCTAACAAACGCGCAAAAGAATTAGGTAACATGTTGGCTAGGGGTTTCGACAGAGTTAAAGACGTAGCTGATTTACCTTCGACACCTCTTGCATTGACCGCCACTACTTCTGCTGGTGTGGCTGCTTTAGGTGGATCTGCGGCTGCTCTAGGTACTGCTGCTGCGGGACTAGGTATCTATGGTACGTACCTTGCGATGAAACCTAAGAGACGACTTAAAGCTTATGCAGAACTTTTGTCAGGCATGGACAAAGCGATAAGAAACATAGACGAAGCTTATTTGCTTAAGCAGTTTGAGATGGACAGAGCACTGCTTGTAGACCTCATTGACCAGACACGAGAGGAAGTTAAAGAAGATGAGTGATATTCAAAAACTTCGTAGGGAAATGAAAGCAGCTTCTAGGATAAAAGAAAGAGGGGCCGGAAGACTCATTGGAAAAGCTATGGCTAGTCCTATAACTGCTCCTCTTGGAAACATTGCAGAGGACTTTAGCAGTTCCGTAGCTAAGATACGTAAAGGAGCAGGAGAAGGCTTCAACCCCAGAACTCCTACAGACCCTATGTACGGTGGTTTGAACATGATGGCAGGACTTGCTGGTGCTGCTTTATCTCCTATCACTGGAGCAGCGCGTACAGTATTACCTACTGAGGCTATTTCACAGGCTGTAGCTGAACGAGTGCCAGAAGGTCTCATGGAGACCGCCCGTAGATATCCAAGGCAAGCAGAAGCAGTAGGCAATGTAGCAGAACTAGCAGGACTTAAGGGTTCTGGTAGACTCTTTGGGGATGCCATGAACACTATGGCAGAAAACTTGCCTACACGTATTGACAACTTCTACCGCTCTCCAGACCCCGCTAGTAAACTACAGGCGCTCGCTGGTCCTGCTGTAGGAGCTATTCCAAACACCATGTACGAAATGTTTATGCCTGATGCCATAGCTAAAACAAGAGTCATGGGGACAGGTAGAGGAAGAAGACAGGAGTACGTAACTGACCCTAAAGCAGCAATCAGAGAAGGCAGCATGAGAGAAAGCGCCTTCATTGATGCACAACAGAAGCAACGAATGACACCTGACCGTGACACCGTTGTAGGTAGTTCTGTTGAAATGCAACGGTACGTGGACGAAGCCTTTGATATGGCTGATAGACCACGGGCTAAACAAGCGGTTAAGGGGACTACAGACGTACCGGACGTAATTTTAGACAGGGCCGTGAATCACCTATATAAAGTACACGGTACTCCTACAACTCCCGGAGGTACGCAACTTGTTGTACGTAGGCAGGAATCAGGAGAGAAACTACAGGCAGAAGCTTTAGGTGGTGGAACTGCTACTCCTTCTCTTGTACTGCTTTCGAGTAAACCCACGATAGACCTAGCTAGAAAAGCGTTTCCAGACATGAGCGACAAAGACTTCTACGGCATGGTTCGGACTGTAGGTAACGCTTCAGACGCACTAAAGGTTCGAGAAGCAGTATTCAAAGAGGTTTTACCTAAGAATGTCCTAAACACCACGTCAGGGGCCGTAGAAAAAGCTAGGTTTATGCAGGACTACTTTAAGGCCAAGCTTGTAAAGAATCCCAACGAACGACAACAGAAGATCTTAGACTACTTTGACGGTCAGAAGAAGTTAGAAGTCAACGAAGTAGCAGACGGAATCTATTCTTACAACGCGTCTCATAGGTCTACTGCTCAAGACTTAGGTGGTGTCAATGACTTCGTTGCTATCGACACAAACGCAGACACCGTGTACACCATGATTTCTGACGGTCACGACCTCTTCGGCATGGACCCTGTAGACGGTACGTCGTTAATTAACGTAGCGCCTATGGAGTCTTTTAAAATTGGAACTAAGGGTAAAGCCTCTGCTCCACGTACACCAAAGACAGAACCCAGCGTTGCTAAGATAGAAGAGATCACGGGTATTTCAAAGAGACCGAAAGAGAGTAATCAACAGTACCAACAACGCGTCATGGTAGAGTACAAAGGTGATCCTACTAGTGCTGACTATAAAGAGGCGTTAGGAAACATAGGACGTACAGGTATGTTTACAGGAGTAGTTGCTTCAAAAGAAGAAAAAGAAAAGGGGCGCTAAGGCCCCTGTAGTTTACAACTCGCAGTTATTGCCCGTACAAGCTAACTGCTGAGACCCTTCTGTCATGTCGGAGTTCTCAGAGATGTTCCAATCAATAGTCTCTGGGAATTCCTCCTTAAGCTTCTTATAGGTCTCTAAGTCTATGGGTTCGTAAGGAGCCTGTTGGTACGTATGTTCGGAATAAGGGAGGAACGATACTCCACTAATCTTGTCGAACTTGTTGTACAACCACTGACCTACCTCAAGGAATTCATCATCACGGTAGTAGCATGTCATGGACGGCTTATGCTCACACCAAAAGTCCTGATAAATCTCCCATAGCTCAAGTTGTTCCATTGCACCCATCTCAGAGGCCACCACAGCCCCGTCAGGGGATTTTATAGGGAAGCTGAATACCTTAGTAGTGGGTGACATTACGTCGTCCTCTACAGGGATTCCCGCTGCCTCTAAGACTTCACAGAGTGGGTCTCTGGCGTCCGCTCTAACTCGTCTAATGTACTGATCTGAGTATCTAGGGTGGATGCCAGACGCAGAATCCACCAACTGACTAACAGTGCCGGAAGGCTTAACAGCAGTAATGGCAGTGCTAATGTTAATGCCAAGACGGTTAGCCCATTCTGCGTTAGTTTTAATAGCCTCTTCTTTAAGCTCAGTAAGCCACGTTTTGAGTACACCTTTATCTCTCCTTCCTGATAGGGTTGGATGATCCATGATCCCTGTTAACGACACACCCAGTAGTGCTTCTTCCTCTGTGTTCTTCTGCCATACCTTACGTAGGTAGCGGAAGTCAGTTAGGGTAGCCTGTAGAGTTCCAAGGATAGACGCAGTACGTACTTTTCGTTTGAGGTCTGAGAGTGTATCCTCTGCCCTGACAACAACTTCTGATAGATTGCAGAATTGGTTAGGCCGTAAGATGATTTCGCTACATGGATTAGTTCCAAAATCATAGGAAGCATCTCGTCGCTCGTTCTTTGCAGCTTGCTTTTGACTTGCGACTCTAGAGAACATACCTCGCTCTCCTGAACGGGACTCGTATAAACTTTTCCACTCATTTAAAAATGCCTCGAAGTCTGGCTTCTCTGTATAGCAAGCGCTGTTGTTTGCTAGTCCGCGTTGAGGATTATCTTGCCACCACTGGCCTGACTTGCATCTTCGGAGTCTATCGTCAGTGAGGTTAGACAGACTGATGAGAGCGGACCTGCGTACACCTCCGACGACGACGATCTGTGCAATCTTACAGCAGATATCATGACATTCGATGGAGCTAAGTTTACGTCCAGCAGCCTCCCGAAAGACGCTGACTGTGAAGTTGAACAAATCGACAAGAGGCTCTGGACCAGATGCTCTACCTCCGAAGGTCTTAAGGGTTGCCCCTGCAAGTCGTACTCCAGACACGTCCCATTTTGGAAGTTGGCCTGAATACAACAAGCTAATAAGTTCCCTGTAAGCTTTAGCCCATCCAATTTTGCTGTCGGCGACATGTATAACTGTATCGGTATCATGGAATTCCTCTGCTACTTCAGGTAGCTTGCTAACGTATTGTCGTTCAACAGAGTAGCCTACTCCAGTGCCGCACATAAGTACGTACATCATCTCGTCAAACGCTTTAGGGTGGTCGATAGGTAGGTAGCTACAGTTGAAGCCAGCTACGTTGTCACGGTCAAGAGCCTCACCAGCAGTCATCAATGCTCGCATAGACGGCATTACGTTCATGTCGTGGATGTCTGCAAAAATACCATTGGCTTCTTCAAGTGTTAACCTACCCTTCTCAATCCAGAAGTTTAGGTAACGGTCAATTGTTTCTTCCCAAGTCTCACGTCGCTGCTCCTCTGGTAGGTAACGAGCGTAGCG
>FUIF01021230.1_pt1 | contig 11760 bp, 14 predicted proteins | sample 1003461 | NCBI WGS metagenome assembly FUIF01 (sample SAMEA80401918, study PRJEB19352) | marine metagenome
ACAAAAAACACTATCCAGTGTGATCTATACGCAGCACGCAGTGTTGTTCGTGACCTAGGCAACATTGACCCAAGTGAAATTGGTCGTGTTCTAGGTAACGGCGTAGCAAAAGCATTTGATACAGCTGTCGTTACAGCACTTAACGGCTTAACAGCATCAACATCAGACGCAGATCCAGTAACAGTAGACGCATTGTTTGACGCAGCAGCACAAATCCGCGGCGGCGGCGAAATGGGTCAGCTAATGGGTATCCTTTCAACAGCTGAAGCAGCAAACCTAATGAAAGACATTGGCACAAACGCATACGGCGGTGGTGACTTCCAAAGTGAAGCAATGCGCACAGGTTTCTTGGGCACAGTAGCAGGCATTCGCCTGTTCCAAAGTTCATACATCACTGGTGCTAACAAAGGCTTCATCTTCGCAGGTGACGCAGCACGTATTGCCATGCAGCGTAATGTAACAATGGAAGTTGGACGCCGTCCAGAAGCTGTTGGTCAAGACGTTGTAGCAAGTCTAATGGCTGGTGTTAGTGTTATTGACGCAGCACGTGGCGTTAAACTAGTTAACGTTTAAGGGATAACTGATGGCTTTCATTGAAGACACAACTAAAGTTTACAGCTTTGCTACTTACAGTGATGTAACCAGCAAGGATGATAGACTGTTCGTAGAAAATGAAGGCCTGTCCCAGACTGTGATTGAGGATATGTTGGTTAGAGCAACTGAACGTATCCTCAGCCAGATCCGCATGAGCGGTTGGTGGTATGATTACAATGCCCGTATGGGTGTAAGCATGCTTAACCGCAGTGATGTTCCGCAGATAGATGCTAAACGCATACTGACTAGAAAGAACGATTTCACAGACCTATGTGTGTATCACGCATTTTATGACGCAATTTTTCCAAGAGTTGCTGACTTTGGTGCTGAAGACAACGCAGAACGTCAAAAGATTGGGTTCTATCAACAAAGGTATGATATTCTATTGAAGGAACTGATTGAAGCGGGTGACTGGTATGACTACGATGACAGCGGCTTGGTAAACCCAGATGAGTTTGAACCAGGTGTTGTTAACCCAAGGAGAATTAGATGAGAGAATTGATTTTAGATCTTATTGAGAGCAGTGTGCAAACTGGCTTTAGCACCAGTGGTAGATTGCCCTTTGATCAAAATGACACACCTCTCTATCTACAAAACTTCAAAAGGATCTACGTGGACTTAGCACAGACTGAGCAAGAGCCCCTTTTCAATACGCTGGACGGTGGAGGTGCCGTGAATGAAACCACCACTGTTACAGCATATGTCGCAACAGACGCAAAAACATTACCCAGCACGTATGACGCTCAATTAACTGCTCTAAGGGCAGTGAGAATCAACAACAACATCTCAGGTTATAATCAACGTATAAACAGTGTTAGCACTGAATACATTGACGATAATTTAGTCACTACTGTTGATTATGTTTTTGTGAAAACACTATTAAATTGTTAAATTTATATTTGACAACCATGACCATTATGAAAGGACACAACAATGGCTAACTACATTTATCCAGCACCAGGTGTCGTAGGCGTTCAAGCAACGCTAGCATTGGAAATCGCAGCAGACGCTACAAACGACTCGTTGGCAATTCCAAGTTTACAGGACGTAACTGTAAACGCAGCAAATGACGTGTTTACCTGGACACAGCTAGATTCAGCAAGTAAAAAGCAAATTGCTACAACTGCTACAAACAGTTTGAGCATGAACTTGGTGCTTGACCAAACCAGTTTCTTTGGAGACGGAACAACAGGCGCTGGCACAGCAAGCCACGAAGGTATTTTTGGAATGAGCAACAGGAAAGATCTTGTTGATTTTACACTATACCTAGGTGACGAAAGCAACGGCAACACTGGTAAAACTATCAGTGGATCAGGCTATATCACAGGCTTGGCACCAACAGTTAGTGCTGATTCACCAGTGTGGGTATCACCAATCACTATCACAGTTGATGGCGATTACACAATATCATAACACTTTAAAGGGGGACTTCAAAATCCCCCTTTTTTCCTGATAAGAAGAGGCAAGATTAATGGACATACTAAATACTAAGACAGACGAGGAACTACTACAAAGTTTGTTGACTGAAGTTGCCAAGTCACGTAACGAAGTGAATTGCGCAATGAAAGATTTGAATAAAGCCAACAGTAGATTAGGTTTTCTACTTGTATTGGCAAACAGTTTAATGGATAGAGGATTAAAAGATGAAATTAGCAGCACTAGCAGCAAAACCAAAACTAATTAAAATTTGTATAGATGACGAAGAGATTGTCAAAAAGTATGGCGAATCACTGGAGTTCTACATCTATGACCGTCAGAGTATGGAAACATACTTGACATTAAGTCAAATTCAAGAAAACAGCATTGATGATATTGTTAACACTATCCTGCCATTGGTATTGGATGAAAACGGTATACCAGCACTTGATCCAAAAGATCAATTGCCTATTGATGTGGCTGTTAAGGTTATTGAAAAGGTAACTGTATCCTTGGGAAACCTAGCAAGCCAGACTATAGCCGCTTAAATCCTACATTGGATGCGTGGTTGAGTTTGGACTTTGTAGCAAAAAGATACGGTGTATTGCCAAGTGTGGTGCTGGATACTGGATACAACACAGATATGATTTGTGCCAGTCTAGCAGTTGGGTATGAAAGCTATTTGAATAAAGCCCACAAAGATGGAATAGATCCATCACAAGCACAGCCAACACAAGACGAAATGTTGGCAATGATAGAAAGGACCAGACGTGACAAAAGTAGTCATGACAAAAAACCAAATAGCGCCTAAGATGCGTAGGAAGGTCAATGATCTTCAAGGGCTCGCACAAAAAGGACACGCACATTTCAAGAAGATCACTCCCAAGCGATCAGGCAATGCCAAACGAAGAACAGTGTTAAACAAAGGCAATATTGAAGCAAACTATCCATATGCTGTAAGACTGGACAACGGTTGGAGTAAACAAGCCCCACAAGGCATGGTTCAACCTACAATTGAATACATGCGTAAAATTGTAAAAACAATAATGAGGAGCAACTAATGGCTACAGATCGTTATACAGTAATAGTAGATACCAAAGGCGCTGAAGGCAGTCTCAATAAACTCAGCGGCAGTGTTGGCAATCTAAAGGGCGCATTAGCAAGTGCTTTTGTTGTTGGTGGTATCACAACATTCGCACGTGAAATACTGCGTGTAGGTGAAGCATACGAGCAAATGGAGAGAAAACTCAGTTTGATTACTGGTAGTCAAGCAGAGCTAAACCAATTACTTGGTGATCTCACAAAAATATCAGGTAGGACATTCAGCACACTAGAAGGCACAGTAGATTTATACCAAAGATTGGCTATAGCAACAGGCAATTTGAACTTAGCAGCCCCAGAGTTGATAGCACTAACTGAAAAACTACAAAAAGCATTTAAGATATCAGGTGCCAGTGCTGAAGAACAAGCACGTGGTATTACACAGCTTGGACAGGGCTTGCTTGAAGGCAAGATCCGCATGGAAGAATTCAATACTATTATGGATACCATGGGTCTGGGTATGGTTAAAGTTGCTGAAGCAAGTGGATTGACCATTGGTGAACTTCGTGGCTTGGTTAGAGACGGCGAGCTAACTGCTGAAATGTTCTTGGACATGATCAAGAACGCAGAAAACCTAGATAAAATCTTTGCTGCTCTTGGACTTACAACTGCTGATGTTAGAACCAATCTAACTGGCACATTCACTGAAATATTACAAGTTATAAACGAAGCAACCAGTGCTAGTGATTTTTTCAGAAACAGTCTAGCACGTCTTACCAATAATTTAGCCAACTTATTCAACACAAGTCAAAGTCTAGAAGACCTTTCAATTGAGGAAGTTTTTGGACAAGTTGAAGAGGGTTCACTGAACGCAGAAAAAGCGTTAATAGCATTGCGTCAGAGACTACTGGATACACTAAGCCCACTCACAGGCTTTGGAGTGTTTGGTGAAAGTCGCAGTGAACTCAATGAAGCAATTGATGGCATTGAAGCGCTGGTTGAAGCTAGACAAAAAGAAAAAGAAGCAGCAGAAGAACAACTGAGAATAGACAAAGAACAGGCAGCGGCACGTGCTGAGATGCTGAAGCCGCTCACAGAGATGGGCGCACAATTAGATACCATTACAAAAGCATACGAACGAAACATTCCAAAGAGTGAAAAGCTACGCACGGAATATGAATCTGCTCAAGAAACACTGAAAAAACTGTTGGCAATGCGTGACAGTGAAATCGCACAAACACCAGAGTATGAAACAGCACTGAAAACAGTTCAAGATCGTTTAGCACAGTTGAAAACTGAAATGGATGGCACTGCTAAGAGCACTGATGCTGCCGCAAAGGCAATGTCACGCCTTACTGATAGCACTACAAATGTAATTGACAACCTGCAGAAATCAACTGCGGACATGCAGTTTGACTTGGACAAGTTAAACATGACACCGCTTCAGAAAGACATTGCTGATATTGAACGTGACATTAGAACACGTGTTAAAAAACAAATCAAAGAACTAGAAGCAGCAATGACACCAGAAAATGCTGCGCAAATCACAGATCAAATCAACAGGCTGAAAGATGCTGCTGGTGTAGCAATACAACAGCAAAGCCAATTGGCAACTGAAAGCTACGAGTATCAACGCAGCTTTGCTTATGGTTGGAGACAGGCATTTCAATCCTATGCTGACGATGCTACAAATGCTGCCAACTCAGCAAGAGATATATTCACAACAACAACACAAGGCATTGAAGATGCTATTGTGTCATTTGCCAAAACTGGTAAATTTAGTCTTAAATCATTGGGAGAGGATCTCAGTGAACAATTGCTACGTGGCGGTATTCAAGATGTAATGAGTCATTTAGGCGGCGGCGGCGGAAGCGGCGGCGGTAATATTTTGGGCAATTTATTAGGTGGCTTAGGTATTGGTGGCGGCGGTCAACAACAGCAGAGCAGCGGTGGTAGTAACATTTTTGGTAATTTACTAGGGGGGCTTGGCAGTATGTTTGGCGGTGGTCAACAACAGAGCAGCAGCGGAGGCTTCTTTGGTGGTGTTAAAAAGGCACTGGGTGGACTGTTTGGTGGTTTCTTTGCCAATGGTGGATACTTGCCACAAGGACAGTTTGGTATTGTTGGAGAACGTGGACCTGAAATGATTCAAGGACCAGCCAGCGTAACACCAGGAGGCGGCAGCAGAAGTTTAGCTGTTACAATCAACGCAGTGGACGCTGCTAGTTTTCAATCATTGGTAGCAAGTGATCCAGAATTTATATATAGTGTCGCAGAGCAAGGCGCAAGGAGTTTTAGATAATGAGTTATCAATGGGTAATAGACAACGCCGCTTCATTGAGTGTAACAACACAACCAACAGTGGCTCAAAGTTTTACAAGAAGCAATCGTCCACGTGCTGTTAACAGAGGTGGTGACAGTTATAGATGGACAGTGCAGATGCCAGCAGGCATGCCTTACACTGAAGCAAGACCGTATATTGCTGCTTATGAAGAATTAAGTAGAGATACAGTTATACTGCTGAGTATACCGCAAACTTATATTTCAGGATACCAAGGCACAGCCGACAGCACTACCAATTGGGTAGCAACATTCGCATTAGCCAGTGACACAGCTACTATAAACAGCACTGGCGGTGCCAGTTTCCCAACACCTAACAGTAAATTGTTTGGTGCAGGTGATTTTGTTCAACCCGTAATTGGCGGAGGGCAAACTGCCAGAGTATATACACTTACAGCAGATTCGTTTTTGAATTCTGGTGCACCAGCTGATCTACTACAGTTACATAGACCAGCAAATGAAACTGGACAATACCCAATAAACATTGGTGAAAATTGTGTATTTAGAATGTTGGCTACAAAAGTGCCACGTTGGGAAATATTTGATTACGACTTGGTTCGCTGGACAGGCGAATTTGAATTTTATGAAATGATAGCATAATGCCAGCAGTAGATTTATCAAACCGAGAAGCAGTTGGAACAGTAATGTTTGTTGATATTCTGGTTCCTGGAGCAGAGCTTTATCTCAGCGATGAAAGTTATGCTAGAAATATAGACGGTAGACTTTATACAAATTTAGGAACACTGTTAACAATTACCAAAACAAACAGCAATCTAAGAGCAAGCACCCAACAATTAACAATTACAATCAGTGGACTTGATTTGCCTGCTTTCACAGTAGCATTTAACGAAGATATTCAAGGCAGTCAAGTAATTGTAAGACGTGCTTGGACACCTCCAGGATCACCAACTATCATAGGCAGTTTAACACAAAAGTTTATTGGTGTTATAAACAATGTTAACTTTAAAGAAACATGGAACCCACCAAACAGTGAATTTACAATTTCATTTGACTGCACAAGCAAGCTTCAATTGTTAAAAAATAAAATTGCTGGGCGTAGAACAAACCAAGATGATATGGAAAAATACTTTCCAACAGACACCAGCTTTGACCGTGTAGCTAGAATTAAAAATTCAAATTTTAACTTTGGTTCACCTAATAAAGCACCAAAATATGGGACAAGTTACTAATGGGCATAGGATCAGCACTACTTCAAACAGTTTTAGGCGGGTTGCTTACACGCAAATTGTATCAATCAGATCAAAAACAAAGCAACAGCCCTACACCAGTTAATGAAGAAAACCAATTAACTCCAATCAATGTAAACGCACCTGACGAAGGTGTAAGGCTTCAAGCAACAGCAGACGTCAGTAACAGAATACCTATTGTGTATGGCGAAGCACACACAGGTGGCAAAATGGTTGATGTTGAAATGGGACCAGACAACAGAACAATGTATTATTGTATGGCGTTTAGCGAAAAGACAGGTAACCAGATTGACGGCACACCCAGTTCTTATACTTTTAAAGATGTGTATGTAAACGGAATGAGAGTTGTGTTTAAAGCAGATGGTGTTACTGTTGATTATGTCACAGATAGAAACGACTTTCAAGATGAAAGTTCACGGGATTTGATGGAGTTCTATTGCTATGCTGGCAACAGCAACAGTCATGTAGCAGTAGAAGACTTTCCGTTAGGCAGTGGCACTACGCCAGCATTCACTGTGATGCCTAGTTGGAGTGCTTTAGACAACATGAGTGACCTAATTTTTATTATTGCTAAATTAACGTATGCTCCAGGTAAAAATCAAACAGCATTGCCTAACATTGTAGTTCACTTGAAGAATAGTTTAACACAACCAGGTGATGTGCTGTTTGACTACATGACAAACACTCGTTATGGAGCAGGCATCCCACAATCGGAGATTTATGTATCATGAACAGTTTAGAAGAACTCAACGGATTTGGACAGAGTTCAATTGTATTTGAAGATCCACAAGCAACACCAACCTTTGGCACATTTGTAGACGACGGATTACCCAACTTGAGTGGCTTTGCTACTGAAGACAGTTTCTACAAGATAGGCGATAATCCGTTTGGCGGTAATTTTGTTGGTGCTGAAGGATTAGACAATGCCACTAATAACAATATAAAAGTAAGTATTCATGTTTCAGGCAATGCTTTGGGAGGCGGAAGTGGATACTTCTTTGACACACCTGATTTACCAAGAAATGTCACAGCTACAATTATCAGTAGTGCTCAAACTCTTGAATATGAATTAATTCAAACAAACGTTGACATGCACTATCTAATTAATAATACACGAGTGTATCTTAAAAATGCGCCCAGTGAACAAACATCTTCACCTGGTAATACAGTAATTACCGTTAGCGTAGAATGGGATCAAAGCACAAGCCCAGCGCCAAACATTAGATCGCAAGCAACTATCTTAACCATAACACAGTTGCCAGAACTGGGTAACGTTGGTGATAGAACTTATGTTGGCAATCAGTTTAACAGTATCTTCAACAGCAATCCAATTGAGATACTGGATGAAAACTTCTACGCACCAGACTTTGACAATGTTGAGTATGATGAAGGATCAGTAACAAATCCAGAGCAATATGCTTTAACTTTAAACACTAGCATTGGCAGTTGGAAAACACTTACCAATACAGCACCATACCCAAGCAGTGTCACACTGTTTGGCACAAAAGATCAAATACGAACACAAGTGCAAGGCACCAAATATGTGCCATCCCTGGGTTCTACAGCAACAGCTACAGTAAGCTACCATCTAGAAACTCCAACAGTTACTTTTGATCCTGCTACAGACACATATCCTGTAAACTGGCAAAGAACTGTTGATGGCGTAACTTTTGATATTGTAGGCACAGCAAGAACCACCCCAGCAAGTTGGGAAGGTGAGTTTAACCATAATAGTAGCCCTATAGCAGTAATTGAAGAAATGACGCTGTTCAGCATTGCTGACGTATTGGTTGTTGGTGGTGGTGGCGGAGGCGGAGCAATTAGCACACGCACACAATTAACTGCTAACGAAGATGGATTAACTGGCGGTGGTGGAGGCAGTGGATACTTCTTTGAAATGCAAGGCTCAAATCTACTACAACAAGCAAATGCAGGCGATACTATTCATTTAACACGTGGTTTAGGCGGTGCTGGTGCTGGTTGGGATACTTTGCAGTATCCAGCAGACGGCACTAACAGTGAAATATTAATAAACTCTACACCTGTTGTTGTAGCACCTGGTGGTGGACGTGGAGGTAGTAGTTACAACGCTCCTAACCAACCATATGGGCTTGGCACACCTACAACTGCTTTTGTTGAGTTTAATGGAGCAAACGGCGGTATGGGTGGCGGCGCTGCTGGTTCTAATCTTAATATGCCTGGTGGCGGTCAAACCTTTGGCGGAACAGGTGGTGTAGGTGCTGTAAACACGCTGTCAACATCAGGTGGTATAACTCAGACCTTTGGATTAAATGGTGACAATGGTAGCTCTACTGGCAGCGGTTGGGATGCAGGCGGAGGCGGCGGAACACCTACAACAGGTGGATCTGGCACTATTCCAAGTGGTCCAACTATACTTTCACAGGTAATTGATGTAGGCTCACAATTTTGTGAACACGCACCAGCAGGCGGCATTAATATTAACCAGTTTAACCCAACACAATATCCAGGCAGTGGCGGCAAGGGTATGGGATATACCTATTTTTCCACAGCACCAAGAGACACTTGGGATGCCCAAGACGGATTTGACGGTAAAGTAAAAATAAGGATTAGACAAGCATGACGCAGATTTCAGAAACATATAGAGTTGATATGAATGGTGTTATTGACACTGGACGCAGTGTGATGCAGAACATTGAGAACATGGCTAACAGCAGTTATGCTTGGTCAACTTATGATATTACCACTGGTAAGTGGAGTGTGATTATTAATCGTCCAGGCACAAGCACACAAAGTTTTGATGCTGACAACATTATTAGCGCAGTAGATTTAACTATAACACCACTGGATAGACTTTACAATGCTGTAGAAATACAATTTCCAGATCGCACTCTTGACGATGCAAACAGAATGGTTAGAGCAGAAATGCTCCCTGCTGATTTAAAACAAAACGAACCAGAAAATGTATTACGTTTAACATACCCATTGATTAACGATCAAATCAGAGCACTAACACTGGGCTTGACTGAACTGAAACAAAGTCGTTTGGACAAAGTAATATCGTTTGTAACCAACTTTACAGCAAATGGATTACGTGCTGGTGATATTATTGACATTACCATAGACACTTACAATTTTACAAACAAGTTATTTCGTGTATTGGAAGTTGCCGAAGTAGACACAGACGCAGGAGATTTCAATCTAAGAATTACTGGTATTGAATATTCTGACAGCATATATGAACACGATACAACCAAGTTTACACTCAGCAACGATGATGGTATCTTTAGTTTGGGTAATATTTTGCCAATGGATCCAATTACAGTTACACTAACTGAAGAAGATCAATTGCCATTTGTGTTGATTGAAAGTGCGTTTAACACTGCTGGTGCGCCAGTTACAGGTGTTGAAGTTTGGGTATACAATGTCACTGATCCAAATGAAATTGCCAACTGGAACAACCCAGCACTATACCCAGATGATGAACGTGCGTATAGTTTGTTAACCACAAAGAATGCAATTGATGAATCATTTGAATTAGGTGTTGACTTTGATCATAAGATTTACGACTTAGGAGAAGGCAATTGGTTGATTAAAATTAGACCTGTTAATGCGTTAACCACTGGTCCATTTACTACACCAGGTGCGCTAACCACTTATGAACCTGATATTTCTTCTGCTGTGTATGACGATATCAACAACACCAAGGGATTTATTCCAGTTGTTATTTTTAATAGAACACAAAGTTGGACTAATTTGCCAACAGACACCACACTTACTTGGCCTAATAATCCAACTTTTAGGCAAATGCCAACTACTCAAAGCAATTGGTCATTTACACCTAACATAACTGGAATTTACAATGTTGTAATGATAGCAGACCAAGATGGTAGCGGTGCCGATGGCGGACGTGGACCCAATTGGTCTGAAGTAATAGACTGGGTTGCGGCAACGGGAGACGTATATGATGTAGCAACATCAACCCGGCAAGCTGGTCAAGGCAGTGGAGGCGTTGGTTCATTTGGTTGGACTGACTATGTGATAACATTTGAAGTATCTTTAACTGCTGGGGTTGCTTATTATCTAATACCAGGATATTATGCATATACACAGAGTAGTCCAGGTAATGTAATAGCTTGGACAGTGAACACTACAATAAGTTTGGCACCCTAAAAACACTGGACCTAATAAATAATAACAGCAACACTGCCATAGCAGTGTTGTTAGCAACCATAGGAGCAATATAATGGCAGGCGTATTAACATTCGCACAGTTCGTGGGTGGAGCAGATCAGCTCATCCTCAAACAAGACTTCCCCAGTAGTCAAAGCAGTTTGATTTACAACTACAAGCAAGACATCTCAGGATGGACATTTGCTGCAGACTATCAAGTGATAGTTGTTGACAGTCTAGCATACGACAGATATACAAGCGAACCAAACTTCGCAAATTCAACAGTAATTGGCAGTTTTCCAAAAGCAGAAATAACAGGACCAGCAGCACCAGCAGTAATTGATGCTGCTAGCGGCACAGTAAAGTTTACAATACCCGCAGACATGTATACTGGTCCACTTTACCCAGACGCACGTAAAAACGTGCCTATCGCAGTGCTGGGCTTTACTTGGACAACAGACGATACTCCCACACAAACACAGACGCATCGTTGGGCTGTGGTTCAAAATTACGAGCCAGATGTAACCATTGGTGATCCTACAACTGCTGTTGATTACACAGCACTACCTGCGTAAGGAGATTCAGATGGTAGAAATTACAAACGCCAGCACTCTAATGCCTGCTAGCATTACAGTTGTTGAAGACGGAAGCACAATTGATATCACAACTACACCAGTGGATGTAACTGTTAATTCAGGCACTGTTACAATACAAACAGGTGGTATTACCAGCGTCAACGGAGACGCAGGTCCTGTTGTAGTATTGGACACAGGTGACATTGCTGAAAACGGCAATCTATATTTTACAGATGCTAGAGCACGAGCTAGTATCAGCGCAACAGGCGATATCAACTACAACAGCACAACAGGTGTAATCAGTTACACTACGCCAGCTGCGACAGTTACAAGTGTAAACACACAAACAGGTGATGTTGTGTTGACTACTAGTGACATTGCTGAAGGCACTAATGAATACTACACAGATGCCAAAGTTCAAACTGTTATAGACAC
>FUIF01003896.1_pt1 | contig 11759 bp, 17 predicted proteins | sample 1003461 | NCBI WGS metagenome assembly FUIF01 (sample SAMEA80401918, study PRJEB19352) | marine metagenome
GCTAATCCAGGCTTTATGCGTCGGGTTGACCGTGGCTTTATTTCAATTGGTAAAGTGCCCACTGATATTAAGAAAGACAAATCAGCGCAAATTACTGAAAAAAGAAATGAAAGCAAAAACCAAAGCCAAAACAACTACCGGTCCAGTTGAAGAGTAAATCTCATGGCGACTATTGATCTCGATATAGATTCATTCCGCACGAATTTTGATAACTATTCGAGCGAAGATGATTACAGCGATAAATTGCTTAATGCTCAATACGAGTTCGGCAAATGTTACATTGCTGATAACGATTGTACGCTAGGCGAAACATGCAGAGAATATGCATTGCAGCTTATGCTTGCTCATTTGTTATTTATTCGAGATCAAACTAATTCAGGCAATACAGCTCGTGTTATCACATCAGCTACAGAGGGCAAGGTGAGTGTATCTCTTGCAGAGCCTCCATCGCCTGATAACTGGTATTACTGGCTTAATACATCACCATACGGCACACAGATAATAGCAATGCTTGAGGCTGAAAGTGCCGGTGGTTTTTATGTAGGCGGAATGCCTGAGCGGAAGGGATTCCGCAAAATTGGCGGGCGGTTTTAATGGGTAGCGTTAACTGTTGATTTAAGCAACTTAAAAAAGGCTTCAAAAGGCTTTATCTGCTGCTGACAAATCAGATTTGCAGGTGGGCTGGTTTGAATCTGCTAAGTACGATGATGGCACTCCTGTTGCTGGTGTTGCTGCTATTCAAGAGTTCGGAAGCGCAAAAAATTAGAATACCGCCACGGCCTTTTTTTTAGACCTACGGTAGACGACAAGAAAGCAGGGTGGAATGACATTCTGGCAGGTGGCTTTAATGCTGTTATATCTGGCTCAACTACAGCAGATAACGTAATGAATGCTCTAGGCTTAAAAGTTGTCGCTGATGTGAAAAATGCGATCGTATCAGGTGATCACGCCGCATTATCGCCGGTAACAATAGCAATAAGAAAATTAAAAAAATGATGGCGTACCGATTGGCAAGCGAATGGTTGGCGCTGTTGGTGCTGCTATTGCCGCAGGTGAAACGGCTCCAGGGCAGCTTGGTGATCAATCATTCGGAAATAAAGATCCATTGCGTGACACTGGATACATGATTGCGACACTTACACATGAGGTAAGCGCATGAGAAATTTTCCTGTAAATCTATTAGCAAGTGCACAAACTGTTATAGGCACGCAAGAATATCAACTTGAAGAATGGTCGGAGAGATCTCGGAACGAGCGCGGCATTGAAGTTAATTCTTATTCTGACGCCAAAACTCGCAAAGCAAGCGTACAGCCATTAGATGCAAAAGACATTCAGCTTAACGGGCTTAAAGCGAATCAGATTTATATTGATATTTTCGACAAATATTTAGTAAGTATTCTATCTCGCTCTGCAAACCCTCCGCGCATTACGTGGGATGGTTATTACTGGGAGCCGGTTGCTCCTGCTAACAACTGGAATGAGCAAGGCGGGTGGAACCAGGTTACTTGCATTAGACAAAAGGCTGCTAGCTAATGGCAACGTACAATTATGAAGGTTTAGTTATAGCTCAAATCATTAATGTAATTAAAAGCCAATTAACATCGTATTTTGATGTCGACCTGACCGATCTAAATGTTACGCGTAGCAACCAGCCAACATCGCAATATATAGGTGCCGTATCTGATACAAAGAAATATCAGGTGTTTATTACTCCTATCTCTGGCGGTGATTCTATAGGCGGCGGCTATAAAGATTCGCTTAACGATGATGAAGATGCAGTTAATCGCACTTACACAGAGATTGAGCATGGCGTTTACCAAATAGAATGCTACGCGAATTACGACTCTAGCGATTCCACTTCATTAGAGGGCATGGATTTAGCCAAAACAGTGCGCAACATGCTAATGCAGCAGGACACAATTGAACAATTTACAGCGATCGGGATTTATCCCGAAAACTGCACAAAGGTTAGGCCGTCATTTTCCGTTAATAATAGCGGTCAATATGAATCAACACCTAGCTTGATTTTTCACTGACATATAACAGTCAGTATATTAAAGAGCTTGGACTTGTCACTTCTGTTGACGGTTCGATTTACAAAGTATAAAAGGGGACTATATGTCTACGATTACATACGATAGCGGCGGCAATATCTCAAGTGATAACTATGTTGATATTACCAGTGGTGTGGGTGGTTCGTCAGCATTTGACACGCGACAATTAACACCTCGATTATTTACAACAAGCGAAACATTCCCAACAAATGCGGTTGTGGAGTTTAGCGATGCGTCTGATGTTTTAAGTTATTTGAATAATGACTCTACCGCTGCAGAGTATTTGCAGTCAGCGTTTATTTTCAACTACATTTCAAAAGCAATCAGAACATGTAATAAGGTTGAGATTGCTCGCTGGGCTAATACTGATACAAGCGCTCAAGTGTTTGGTGCTGATGCTGCGGATCTTGATGATTTGATTGCATACACAAGCGCAGAGCTTGATGTCACACTTGACGGTTCGACATATAGCGCGAATGGTATTGATTTATCTACTGCTGCAAGTTATGCAGATGTGGCAACTGCATTGCAATCTGCTATTAGCGCTCTGGATGCATCGCTAACAGCGACAACAGTTAGTTACAACTCTGCATCAGGTGGCTTCGACGTTGACACTAACGGAACTGCTGATGGCGCGTTAACATTCGCATCTGATACAAGCGGGTTCTTGTCCGATATCGGACTTGATTCGACTGCTGTATTTAGCACCGGTATTGCTGCGCAATCTATCACTAATCTGCTTGATGCGACTATCGAGCTAACTAATGATTTCGGCGGCTACGCTTTTGTTCAAGACATTACATCTGACGAAGTTGAAGAGGCGGCAATCTGGAACGATGGTCAAAACTTCAACTTCATGCTCAGCTTTAAAGCGCTTAAAGCTGAACTATCGAGCTTCTATGAGTCGCTAAATGGTTATGGCGGTGTTGCAATGAACGGTTATGATAGCGATGTTACAGGTGAATACCCGTGCTTCATTGCCTCGCCGAATTAGGTGCTATCGATCCATCTCAATCTAACGCATTCCCTAACTTCATGTATGGTAAAAACGATTATGTTTCTGCGCTGGTTACTGATGATGATGATTTTGATTATTATAACCAATATCGAGCAAATTTCTTCGGCAGAACTCAAGAGGCAGGAGATCAAAAAATCTGGTATCAAAAAGGTTTTTTGATGGGCGGTGATACTGATGCGATAGATATGTCTGTTTATGCTGGTGAAATGTGGCTTAAATCAGAGCTTAAATCGAAGTTCTTAAGTATGCTTGATGCGCTTCCAGGTATCACTCCGGACACTGCAGGAGAGGCGATAATCAGATCATATCTTGATCAAGCCATTGCGGACGCATTACCGGAAACAGGTAACGGGGTGATCAGTGTTGGCAAATCATTAACAACAACGCAAAAAGCATATATAACTCAAGTCACTGGTGATAACACAGTTTATTTGCAGATTGAGAATGAAGGCTACTGGTATACAATTGATTTCACTAGCGGAGTGGACGATTCAGGTGCAACTATTTACACAGCCGAATATACGTTAATTTACACTAAAGCCGATAAAATCCGCAAGATTTCCGGCACACACGTTTTAATTTAGAGGTGATAATTTATGTCTAATATAGGCCATGCTGGTTCAGTCCTTGTGATCACATCTGATGTGACATTCGGCGGAACACCATTCACAGTGACGTATTTCCCCGACGACACAGATCCATTTGCTGCCGATGATATTGAGATCGGTGATGCAGTTATTGGGACAAACGGAAATCTAGCAAGTTGGGCAAAGGCTACTATTCAGCCGTTTAATATTGCTGTATTGCCTAACACTGCAGATCATAAAAATCTGCTTGCTTTGCTAAATGCAAATATTGTTGCTCCAGGGAAAGTCCCAAACAACGATACAATCAAGATCTCTCGTGTTATGCCAAGCGGCACGACAATGGAAATCAAAGAGTGCATTATTAAAACAGGCTCAACAGCTATGACGCAAACTTCTGGCGGTCGCATTAAAACGCCGGTATTTGGTTTTGTCGGGGTTCCTGCAACAGAAGCGATTGTTTAACTGTTTAGTTGTGAGCTAGCTTAGCGGCGAACGGGATGCGCCTCCCTGCTCACGACTTACCAAAGGCGCATAAAGGTGCAAGATGAATGAGATTCCACTAATAGATCCAAAAGAAATCACTCTAAAATCTAATGTCAGGAATGTTACAAAAGAATTTAATATTGGATATTACCCTGCAACAGAAGGGATTCGGCTACTAGGGTTGTTCGCTGAGTCTGTTGATGTAGCAGCAAGAAATAAGAAGCACGAAACATCCGGCTTATTTGGTGATAACCTGCAAAAACTTGCAATTGAAGTTTGTAAATATTGCGATGTAAAGTTATCTAATGGCAACTGGCAACGCCTTGATAGTAAATCAATGATTGACTCACACGTACCTGATTATGAGTTATTGCTATCTCTTGTGCGAGAGGTGCACGATTACAACTCAAATTTTTTCAATACCACGAAGCTATTGAAGAAATCCCTCGGTTTCGTGGACCAGATAAAAATGCAAGCTACAAAAATGTTCCAGGGCTTATCGGTCTCATCATCTCAGAAAACAAAGCCACGCTCAAAGAGCTCAGGCAAGAATACAGCCTCAAAGACGCGCTGATCATGTATGAGGCAATTATTGTGCCTAAAATTAACGAGCATTATGCATATGAGCAGGCAAAAATTGATGCAAAGAGGAATAACAGGTGAGTTTGTTGGATAAGTTTTTAATACTGTTTGAAACCGACTCCTCAGAAGCCGGTGATGACGTTGATAAACTGAATAAAAAACTTGATGAAACAGAAGATTCCGCTAATGATGCTGTTGATAGTATGGATGTGGCGGCTGAATCTGCCGGAGATCTTGGTGTTAGCTTCTCTGATGCTGCAACCAAAGCAGCTGGGTTTATTGGTGCATTTGTTGCTATTGAATCTGTGATAAGAACATCTGTAGCAGTAGCACAGCAAACAGACAAGCTCGGAAAGTTAGCCGAAACATACGGATTAAACATTGAGCAGCTTGACGCATGGGGTGCCGCTGTTGAGCGAAACGGTGGAAATGCGCAAGAGTTTCAAAACGCTGTTGTTGGTATGCAAACTCAACTTGATCAGATTCAGTTCGGCGGTGGCGCTGAGATTGTTAAAACTCTCGGCATGATGGGCGTTAGTGCTACTAATGCGAACGGAGAAATTAAAAGCACGTTTGATATACTGACTGAGCTATCAGGCACTATGGAAGGCATGAGTGCAAGCAAAGCAGCTTCTATTGGTCAGGTGCTTGGTTTAGATCAAGGGACAATTTTAATGTTGCAGCAGGGCAAGAAAAGCATTCAAGATTTAGTTGAACAGCAAACATTGCTCGGAGGTGCCACAAATGAATCTTACAAAGCATCGGCCGACTTCAACGACTCAGTTGATAATATGGATCGCGCATTTACCGGATTATGGCAAACAATCAATGCCGCAATTCTGCCAATATTCACATCATTAACTGATGGTATATCTGATTTAATTATGTGGTTTAGAGATAATAAAGAGTTCAGCGTTGCATTCTTCACCGCTATTGCTGCAGCAATTACCGGAGTTTTATTTCCAGCAATAATGTCTTTAACTGCTGCGGCTGCACCTTGGCTTGCAATTGGTGCGGCAGTTGTTGGCGTATCTGTTGCTATTGCTGCACTTGTTGAAGATATTTATGCATTCACTCAGGGTCAGAAATCGCTAACAGGTGATTTTGTAAACTGGATAACCGAAGGGTTAGACGAAGCTAAAGCTATGTTTAACGAGTTTATTTCGTGGCTTAAATCTATGTTTGATCTTGATTTTATCGGAGAGAGAATAAGCGATGCATTATCAGGCGTTAAAGACTTCTTCGGATTGGGTGATGATGAGCAGCGAAATGGAATAATGGCGAACACTAACATGGGCTTGGCAATGGCTGGAATGTATAACACAAGCCCAATGAATACAGCAGGGCAACCATCTGCATTCGGAAACAGAAACGTGTATAATACAAACTCATTTAGCTTTAACAATCAGATTGAAGCAAAAGGTGTTACGCCTGAGCAAGTAAGCGGTCAAATGAGCAACGAATTTGGAAGACAGATAAGTTCTGCGGCTGCTGAGTTCGATGATGGAGTGGATTACTAATGGCTGAAGTCGTTGCTATTTTAGACAGTGATGGTGTTGAAATACTTGATACGATAACTAATATTGGTGTCAGTGTTTCAATAAGCAAGACATTTGCTCAACATTCATTAGAAAATAGTGAGGTTGTCGTTGATGATCAATACGACAATCCAGATCAATTAACGCTTAGAGTTATATTGAATCCATCAGATTACACGTCAGTATACAAGCAAATCAAAGAGTATTATGAAGCAATAACAAACTTTACAATACAGACTAAAGTTGATGTGTTTACTGATATGTATTTGATGGGGATGCCACACGAAGAAGATCCGAGCATGTTCAACACAATAGCTATGAATCTATCATTTACTCAACAGATAATTGTAGAATCAACAACCACGTCAATAAGTGTTGCTGATGTGTCAAATGCTGGAGATTCTGATACAACAGACAGCGGCAGTAAAAGCACAACAGAAGATGATGATGGAACTGTTGCTTCCAGGGCGTTCAGTAGGGTGTTTGGATAATGGAAACAATAAATAATTTAAGTGCAATTCCTCGGCAGACAATAAAATCTACAATAGGCGATTATGAATACACAATAAGAATAATGTATTGTGATAGCTTTCTTGCATATGATTTATCTATTGATAATGAAGAGATAGTTTCAGGATTTAGAATTGTTTACGGGCAATTGCTCCATACCTTATCCAAGACTTGAAGTTGATGGCAATTTTATTCTTGATATTCCATCAGGAGAAGATCCAGATTACACAAAATTTAACGATACTCAATTCCTGCGATACTTAACGCAGGAAGAGACTGACGAATGGCGCGAGGCGTGGAAAAATGGCAGTTACAATTGATCCGCGCATAGTACGCCTTGGCATAACGATTAATAATGTAACCACTTGGTACGAAGGCTACAAAATCACAGCTAAAGGGACGAAAGTTACAAGCGCAATAGCTAGTGATGTTGATATAGCTATTACCGGATTAAAAGAAGAAACAAGAAATTATATACTGCAAAGCTCAAAGCCAGGATCAGCGTTAACAAAAGATACTGTTAGCGTGATATTAGAGGTTGGCAGAGAATCCTATGGTGCATCCGTATATTTTAAAGGTGATGTTTTCAGATCTGCGCCGTTGCCAAAGCCTGACATTGGCGTATCACTACGCTGCATTATTGGGTATAACAACAAAAGAAAAATTGTTCAGCGGGGCGGATTAGATGAGCTTACATCATTAAGACAAATAGCTGAATGGGTTGCATCAGACAACGGGTATAATTTATCGTTTGAAATTACAGACAAAAACATCCGTAGTTATTCTTTTACCGGCTCAGCTCATGACGAGCTAAAAAACCTTGAAAACTTGGCAAATTCAGATGTTTATGTAGATAACGGAACATTGTATAATCAAAGAGCGAGAATCGCAGGCATCTGGAACTGTTGTTTTTAATGTAAACAATACAAACAGAACACTGCTTGAAGCTCAAGCCATAGAGTCAGGCGTATTAATTAAAATGATGTTTCACCCGTCAGTTACAACAGGTAGCGCAATTGAATTAACATCAGAAATCAATCCCGCAATCAATGGTAAGTATGTTGTCTACAAATTAAATTTTGATGTAAGCAAACGAGCTACGGCATTTTATTTGACAGCGGAGTGTATGAAGAGTGCTTAATCACGATACGAATAACGATTGGCTACCGGCTTAATGAAAGTTGTGAGTGAATACACCTCCAAAAAAATAGAGAAGTCGCTTCCGTGTATCGTGAAAGAAATCAGCGGAGACAGAAAGACAGTTACCGTTCAGCCACTTATCAAGATAATTGATAGAAATGGAGAATCTACAGAAAGGCAGAGCTATATTTCAATCCCGGTGGTAAATATGGGGGCCGGTGATATTCTCATATCATTCCCGATTGTAGTTGGAGACCTCGGTTGGATTGATGCAAGTGACAGAGATATAAGTCTATTCTTACAAAGCTATTCTGCAGAATCTCCAGGAAGTAGAAGAATGCACTCTTTCAGCGATGCTAGATTTATACCTGATATTATGACTAACTTCTCAATTGACAGTGAAGATTCAGAAGCATTGGTCATTCAAAACAGAGCTGGCACAGTGAAGATTGCCATGGATGACGAGATCAGAATAGTAAATAATTCCGTTAACGTGACAGTAGATGGGAGTTCTGTTTCTGGCACTGCGCCAGGAGGATTCAACTTTAACGGTGCAACAATTGATGCAGATGGGAATATAACAACTGCAGCAGGCGTATCTCTTGACGGTCACGGTCATGATGTTGAAAACGTTGAAACAGGAACGTCGACAATAACAACAACTGCGCCTAATTAATAATTTTATAGTATAATGGATTAAACGATTTACACAGCGAGCGAATAATGGCAGACGGCATCTATGAATATGTAACAAGTACAGGAACTGTTGTAGCGGATACGTCCGATATACGAGAAGCTGTCATATCTGAGCTTATCGAAGTGTGGGGCATCAGTGAGGTTGCTGCGCGTGATGAATCAACCGCAGAAGGTCGTTTTGTTGAATATATAACTTCAATTCGCGCCGATGTTGGAAATAATAATGCGTACATTGCAAACCAAATAAATCCTTCTCTCGCTGAAGCTGGATTTTTCGATGCTCTATTTGCATTATTCGGCGGTGAGCGTGACGGCGCAAGTCAATCATCAGTGGACTGTACGCTAACAGGCGTGGCAGGAACAATAGTTGTTGCCGGATCATTTGCTAGAAATAGCGTAACAAGCACGCTTTGGTATAGCGCAACAGAGGCAACGCTAGATTCAAGCGGTGAAGCGACTGTAACATTTTTTAGTACCGATACTGGCGAGATAACGGCAGAAGCAGGAGAGATCACTCAGATTGTATCCGGCGTTGTTGGGTGGGAAACAATCACGAATGCAGACGATGCGACAGAAGGTGGCGACGAGCAAAGTTTAATAAGCGCCAAATTGTCAAGAGCTCAGCAGTTAGCTACTAACGCAAGCTCGACAATGGCTAGTGTTGTTTCTAATGTATTAAATCTCGATAATGTGATCGCAGCTGTCGGGAGAGAGAATAGATATAATGTTTCAACTGTTATTGATGGAATCACGATGCCTGCTAAATCCACATGGTTGTGCGTTGATGGTGGTGCCATTGATGATATAGCAGAGGTATATGCTCAATACACGTTCGGCACTCAGTTTTATGGTGAAAATGAAACAGTAACCGGAGAATATACAGATCCGATCTCAGGTCAATATTATGATGATATATACATTGATCGGCCAACTGACGTACCGATTAAAATTGAAGTTACAGCAAGCTTAACATCATCAACAGATCTAGTAACACAAATAAACGAAGCGGTTGACGATTGGTGTGATGGTAACATTGACGGATTCAATGGGTGTCAATTAGGTAATGGCATTTCGCCGTTTGAAATATCAGCAGCATTAAACCAATACTTTGGTGCGTCATCTGTATATATTCAAAAAGTTAGGATAACCACGGTTTCTGATGATTCCTACGGGTACGATGAAATTGATATTGAGCTGTGGGAAAAAGCTTCTGTATCTACTGTTGAGGTGATTAGCGCATGACTGTAGAGATTAACGTTTATGATTCGCTAGATTGGCAGAGGTCAAACGCCGAGTTAATACGCGCATGGTTCAATAAAGAGCAAGAATGGTATCAAGAAAACCACAATGACTTCTGGGATAACTTTCTTGATAATATTTTTGATTTGCGCACATGCAACGATTTCGGGTTGTCGGTGTGGTCAATAATACTTAATGAGTCAACATACGGCGTAACAGAAGCCTCTCCAACTGATTATCCTGCATGGGGGTTTGGTGAGAATAGAGAAAACTTCAATAATGGCAACTTTGGCACCAATTCCGATTCAGGGTATAATTTCACAACAGAAGAACGCAGAATATTACTGCAGTTAAAAGCGTATATTCTCCATATGTCAGGGAGGGTTCACGGCGAAGGAATTCTAGGCATAAATGAAGCTCTTGAGCGTATATTCGGTGAAGACTCTATAATATGCATAGATAACCGTGATATGAGTCTTAATTATATTCTGTATGACGATTCATTTTTTGGGCTTGCAATAGAGCTTTATAACAGAGATTTATTGCCTAGACCTGCATGCATTGGGATTAATGCAGTAATAAATCCAGACGTTACGCCGTTCGGTTTCGGCGCAAATAATGCAAACTTTAACAACGGTAACTTTAATGCCGGAATACTTATAGGCGATTAAAAATGGCAAATAAAATATCTTATGCGTTTGGTGAGGCTGGAGACTTAACAACAGTCGCAGATCAATCAACAGGTACAGAGGTAAGCTTTGAATCTGGATGGTCAAGCGCTTATACATTAGCAGCTACAGAAGCAGGCTATCGTTATATGGACAGAGCAGAGCACAACTACCTATGGAATGTGGTCACTGGAAATGTCAAAGAATGGCAAGAGCAACTAGCGCCAGAACATCAATCAACGACTGATTATGCAATCGGTATGATCACAATGTACAGCTCTGCATATTACAAGAAAATTGCTAACGATAATGGTGCAATATCAGATCCATCAACAAACAGTGATTGGGAAGAGTTTTCATTTTCAAATGCTGAATCGGCTGTATCTGTTAGCGGTACCGGCGGCGCACTAACTCAAACATTAACGGAGCTGCAAGATATTGTCGATAATGCAGTTACTGATTCTGCTCATAGTTTTACATCAAACGGCTATCAAACACTAAGCAATGGATTGATTATTCAGTGGGGTGAATCTTCATCAACATCTGTAACTTTCCCTATTGCATTTACAACTGCATGCCTTAATGTTGTAGCAACAAATATAAGCACTAGTTTTAGATAACGCAATAAGTGTTAGCTCAACACCAACCACAACAGGTGTGACATTTGTTAGTGAATCTACTGATTTTTATTGGCTAGCAATAGGATACTAATATGATTAAATACAGCGCAAAAAATCACGCATGTTACGACACTGCGTTAAATTATAAATCTCTACCTGATGATCTTGTTGAAATTACAACAGAAGAACATAAAACGTTCATGGGTGAAAACATTCCAGATGGCAAGCGGTTGATTGAAGCCGCTTATCCGTTTGCGTTTGAAGATATTCCAGAGTCAACAAATGAAGAATTAGTGGTAATTGAAAAATCATGGCGTGACAGTGAGCTTTCTACTACGGACAAATACGGGTTATCTGATTTTCCAGATTCAGATTTTAAAACATTAATGATTGTTTATCGACAAGAGCTTAGGGATTATCCAGATAAAACAGGCTTTCCAAACTGCGACAGGCCATCAGAGCCAGAATAGGTGAAGTATGAGCTTAACTTGCTTATATCAAGACAGCACAAGGGATATTCAGCTTAGGGCTGGAAGATTTGCTTTTAAAACTGATTTAGAAGCAGCAACCCAGATCATAGATAATGTTGTCAGGTCTCAACTTGCTGAATACAAATACAATCAA
>FUIF01026415.1_pt1 | contig 11758 bp, 5 predicted proteins | sample 1003461 | NCBI WGS metagenome assembly FUIF01 (sample SAMEA80401918, study PRJEB19352) | marine metagenome
ATCGTCGATTTCCATCTTATCCAGACGGTCAACCATATCTTCTTGTACTGGAATAGGTTGTGGCGGGGTCGGCTTAGACTCGTCTCTAATGCCTTCTCGCTGGGGTACTCGTTCTGCACCCTGTGATTCTAACTGCCCACGCAGTGCCGCCTCTGGGCGGGCCTCACGCGCTTCTTGTAGCTCACGTGTAAACATATCAGGTTGTGCAGCTTCAGCACTGGCCTGCTCGAAGGTAGCTTCATCACCACGGTCAGCCGCTTCTAGTGCTTGAGCTTCTAGCGCGGATGTTTCGGCCTCACGTGCTAACGTCTCAGCCTCTATAGGGTCAGCCTCTGGAAGTGTTACCTCTTCTACGTCGCTCGGAGTTTCGGTCGCGGATCGCTTTACAGTGCGTCCTTTAACGAAAAAGTCTACTACACCTTGGACAATGACACCTGCACCACCACCTGCAATGGCTTCGTCAATTATGCCTGCGTCTAATAATTCTTTCTCAGGGTTATAGCCCTGTTCATTCATGTTCTGTAGGAACGCGGCGGCGGCTTCCTGTGCGGCTTCTGCCCCACCTGTAGTCAATGCACTACGTATTTTACTACCACCTTCTTCGACAGCTTTACCGCCGATTTTGTTCATGAGCTTAGTTGCGCCCGGAACTTTTAAGATTTTACCAAGAGGTAGTATTTCAAGAGAACCAATTGCGGCACCGCGTCGAGTAGCGGCATTACGCTCTTCTTCGGTAGCACCTGCGGCACGTGCACGTTCACTTGCTTCACCAGCACCAGCACCGACACCAATACCCCCAGCAGTAAGTAAACCTGCTCCAGTAGCAACAGCCGCACCTGCACCTAAAGCACCTGCACCATACGTAGCACCTGCGGCGGCACCGAGTGCACCGACAACAGAACCTAAACCAGAAGATATTTTGTAGGATAAAGCGTCTTGATCACCACCTTCAGGACGTAAGTAGTCAGCGGCAGATTGTATCTTTTCACGGGCGGCAAGTTCGTTTTCTTCTTCGAGCAACGCGGCACCACCAAGCGCCGCCATCTCTCCAGTGTTAACAACACCGGAACCAAAGCCTGATAAGATGTTCTCAATAAACCCTGACTCTTCAGGACTAGAACGACGTAGCTGTTCTCTTACTTGCTCTTGCATAGCAAATGGATCGGCTTGTCCTCCGCCCATTGCACGTTGCAGTTCTGCCGCTAGTATCCGAGCGTCTTCAGTGCGACCTGCTCGATCTGCGTTTATTAGGGCTTGTTCGAGTTGCGCTAAAGTTGTCATGAATACCTACTATTGGTTACGCGCTACTGCGGCTTTACCTTCATCGGAAATCTTAAACTCCGGCATTGTTGGTTGAGTTGGCATCGCGTTCTCTCCACCACCAATAATCTGCATCAAAGATGCTTCAGTATTTAACAATCCTGCGTCTTCGTACATCTGCGTTACCATTATTTGTACAGCGTTATAAGCAGATGCAACCGCTTCAGCGGCACCCGCAGGGGGATTTTCTTGGTTAGCCGCAATCTTAGCGTTTCGGTATGTTGGGTCGTTTTCTACCGTTTTGTTAAAGAACTCTACACGATCATTCTGCAATTTACCTAGTATCTGCCCTGCACGCATAGCACGATCACCTTCGGCAATACCTCTGCGTAGTGCGTCGTTATACTCTAGTTCTAAACCTTTCAGGATGTTTTGCACATTGCCTTTGTTAGCGTCAAAGTCTAACTGGGCGTTCTTCATTGCAAGTTGGACTTCCTGCCCACGTGTTTGTGACAGTACAGACGCAATTGTACGTTGGTTCTGCATAGCTTGCGCATAGGCACTATCACCCGAGGCTTGTGCTGACTTGGCAATATTCAGGTCCATGTCCATCGCACTCTTCTCGATGTTTAAACGACTCAATAATCGGTCGCGGGATGATTTTTCTTGTGCGGAGCGTTCATCCGCCATGCCCTGAGAACCGCCAGCCATAGTTTGTCCAAACGAACCACCACTTGCATTACGTAAAAACGCTGATATTCGTTCGTCTCGTAACTTTTTAGGGTCTTGCTGACTAACGTCCATAGCCTTGAGTTCTTTAAGGTATTCGCTCATTTTGTCACGTTTTTCATCACGTTTAAGGAACGTAGCGGCATCAGCACGCGCTGTTGTTCTTGCCCCATCAGGGTCTTGTGCACCGATTCCTGCACCTGCTAATATATTTTTCCCTGCTTGATTAGCGTTTATGCCAGTCATATCAATTTCGGGTGCTTTTAACTTGTTTTCTTGCAACATTGCTGCAAGTCCTTGAGGAGCTTCAGCTTCTACTGGCGGCTTTTGATCTACTTCTTCTGTAACTACTGGCCCACCTGTTGTTGGTTCTACATCTAATTTTGGTATTACTGGAGCTGTTTCAACATCTTTTTCTTCTAGTTCAGCCGTTTCTATTTCTGAGCTAGTATCTATTGGAGCAAGCGCCATAGGTTTGTTTCTTCCTCTACGCCCTAGAGGGTTTTGATTTCCTATAGGCGAAGTGCTGGTACTTTGTTCAGAAAGAATTTCACGTATGCGTTCGTCACTCATTACCATTGCAGAACGTCTGTTAGTTTTCTTTAACTTTTCACGGTACGCATCAATATCGGTTTGAGTAACTTCTCCACCTTCAACAAACGCAACAATACCACCCGCCGCCATACGCATTGGGGCTTGACCCTGTTGCTGTTGACGTTGTGCTAATGCACCCAGTCCAGCCTGCATTTTCTGTACTTGCTGTGGGTTAGCCGAACCTTGTTTAGCCACGCGCTGCATGTTCTTTTGCTGTTTCTTCTGCGCATTCTGCATAATCCCCGCCGTTTGATTGGTAAGGTCTTGCTTGGTCATTTCAAGAAGTTGACGTTCTTTTTGTTGTTTAATGGTCTGTGGATTTTGTTCCATTTCCATTTGAACTTTACGCATAGCGTCGTCTTTTTCAGACTTCAAACGCTGTAGTGCTAACAGGTCAAGGAGTTCTTGGTTGGCTGCGTATCGTTGTTGTAGTGCTTGAGGATTGCCTCGGTACGCATCTACGCGTTGTGCAATCTCTTGATCAATTGCCATTATTTAACCCCCCATCTCCGTCATTTCCTGTTACATAATCATAAGCATCAGATGCTGCTCCTGTTACTGCATCAACAGCACCTTGAAAAACCCAGTTCTCTTTTTCGGTAAAAATACATTACTAAGTAGATCGTACACGCCGCCAGAACCTTGTAAAAAGTCTGATAGTGCACTGGGTTGCGCATAAGAATAAGATTGCGCCGCAATAGGCAATCCTTGTAGTAACGATTGTTGGTACTGAACTTGTTTGTACGGGAAGTCTCGTTCTTCTTCAAACTGAAGACGGTCAGCCGTAATACCTTCTTGCTCAATGTTACGCTGTAACTGTCCAGCCTGTACTTGATTAGCCAGTGCTTGCAAGCCGAATTGGTTTGCTAAATTTTGAGACTGTTGCCCTTGCTGTTGTTCTGTATTGAACTGTTGCTGTGCTTGTTGGAAGGCTTGGTTATAACCTTGCCCCGTTACATTTGCCATATTCGACAACATGGAACGACTTAACTCAGCATCGGCTAATGCCTGCCTAGACCCACCGTAAGCACCGGCTTGAGTAAGACGCCCTGCCTGCTCAACACGTGATTTTTCAGTCTGGCGTCGTAATTCATCAAGCTGTGGCTGTAACGCCGCGTTGATGTATGGGTTCATGTACTGTTGTGCAGTACCTTGTTGTGTAAAAGATTGTGGCTGATAGTTACCCATTTGTTCTGTTGGGACTGTTAACCCTGCAATACCTTGAAACGCTTGGTTCTGTAGGTTTGATTGTCCCGCAGTAAGGGGGCCAGTGTACGCATTGTAATCTTCATTAGCTAATGCGGCACCTTTGCCAAGCATCGACGTTACATAGGGACCTGCCCAATTAGATAAGGAGGATTCCCTACCTGTTTCTTGTCCTACAATAGAATCAGCCATCTCTCACCTCACACTGGTAATACGGTTTTAGGGTCTATTTCTTTACCCTGTTTCTTGTTGCCTGTACGTTTTTTTCGTACCCGACCCATCATTTGTTCTAATACTTTTGCACCTGCATCGGAGTTACCGTTACCAAGGTGACTGACAACATCCGCAGGAATAACAAACTCACCGTCACTGAGACGTGCTTCTTGCCGTCCGTCAATTCGTGCGGGTACTTCATCTGCCATACCGTCACTGTTACCGTTTAAATACTTTCCCCTTTTTAGTCCAGCTAGCCCCCCTGCCGCCATTTGTTGCGGTTGAGGACGCCGCTGCCGGGCCGGGTTACGTATGTTAGCTTCTGATAACTCAGCAGCCTGTGTTGCCATACGTTCTTCTGCGGCTGGTATGTCTTCGTCTTCGGATATATATTGCGTATCAGTAAAGTACCTACGTCCAGAGCTACCGGGGCGTCTGTTAGGATCATACATCATTCGGACTTCACGACCTGTACCTTGGGGTCCTGTAAGTGCTTCAAGCCCTGTAGGTGCAGCAGAGTCCATCGGACGAATTGAACCGTCTGACATTTCTTCGCCAAGCATTTGAGGAATTTGTGTGCGTTGTGCACGTAGAGCAGGAATCCCACCTTGATAACCTGTTGGTTGAACTTGCGCTTGCCCTGCACTAGAATTTTTACCTATTGCAGCAAGCCCCATAGAACCAAGGCGTACAACACCCTCTGGACTTGTAAAATAATCATACGCATTACTACCTGCTTCTGATATGCCTGCACCAAAATCGTCTACTAGGTTGCTAAACCACCCCATTATGAACCTCCAATTATATTTAACAACTTATCAGTTGTATCGTCTACTTGTCCACCCTTTGCATACGGACTAGGGAACATTCCTGCTTGTTGAGGATTAGCAAATATGCTGTTAAAGTCGTAAATGTAGCGTAAATTTAGCGGATCAGCCTGTCTAACAGTAACTTGTTGTCCCGCAGCATCAGGGGCTTGCAACGCTGCTTGGAGGAACTGACGGCCTCCAGCACGTAGTGCTTCGTCTTCAATATTTGTAACAATGTTCTGTTCCATTTCGGTAATAGCATCCATTGTTTGGTCCTGATTTTGATCCATTTGGTTCGTCAAATCAGTTTGTGTATCACTTATTGCGCCATATGTACCTGTCGGTGCGTAGATCGAAGTATCTGCAACTTGATCATAAACTTGATCCCCAGCAAGCAATTGTTCCAGAAGTGTCTGGTCATCTAAAGTAATCTGCCCGTCACCAGTCACATCGTACTGAGCAAGCAAATCTTGCTGGTTTTCTTCTATAACCTGTTGCCCAGCTATTACATCAATTACAAAGTCGATGTCAGTCTGGGTTACTTCTGTTGCAGGCTTACCTACAAGGTTACTTACCGCATCAATATCTGACGCTAACGTAGTCTCTGTCTCAGCTAATGCAGCTAGTATATCTGCTTCAGTAGTGCCGAGTTCTGTCAGTATATCAGTTTCGGTGGACGCTAGTGCATCTAATATATCGGTTTCGGTCTGACCAAGTTGATCAGATACATCTGAGATAGCCAGTGCAAGCGCATCATCACGGTCAATACCGTCTGCCTCGTACTCAGCCATTTTATCAAGAATCTCGGTTTCCATCTCACCAAGATCAATACCGATGTCTTCTACGGCTTTATCTATTTTCTCTTCAACAGCAGTCTGGCTATCGGTAATAAGAGTTTCTATCTGGTCTAAACCAAGGTCTAACTGATCAAGAATGTCTGTTTTAGTCGTACCTAGCTGTGTAGCAAGGTCGTCAAGTGCAGAATTAATAGCTTCATCGCGTTCTTGTCCCGCAGTTTCATATCCTGCAATGATTCCAAACAACCCAGTTGGGTCCGCCGATTCGTCTTCTTCTGTTAACGGGTTATCAGCAATAGCTGGTTGACCTAGTAGACCGCTAATACCTTCAACATCTTCTGCAACTTCACCAACATCTTCAGTAATAGTGTCGGTTTGCGTGTTAATTAGATTAGTAAGGTCGGTTACTGCAACACCAAACTCTACTGCAAGTGATGCAATAGCTTCTGCGTTAGTAAGTCCTTGATCCATAAGGTCTTGGACTTGTGCATATATACCCGTTGCTGGAGTTACTACATTGCCATCTGCGTCCAATTCGGCAGGTGTACCTACGTTACCTGCAAGAGCCGCAAGGTCAGTGCCTAAGTTATCTACTGCATCGTCGATATACCCATATACACCTGTAGCGTCCTCATCATCAGTCGCTGGGTTGCCTAAGATGTCTAATATTTCGTCTGTGGTGTTGTCTACATACCCATAAATACCTGACGCATCTTCGTCATCTGTAGCGGGGCTACCGATTATTCCGTCAACAATTGTAGAAACATCGTCTGCACTTATGTTTTCTAGGCCACCAAGCGCTTCGGTAACAATGGCAGTAACGTCTTCTTCGCTAATGTTATTGAGGTCGCCAATCGTAGCGTATAGCCCTGTTGCTGGGCTGTCTTCAGTTGCTGGTTGACCAACAATACCCGCAACAATATCAGATACATCATCGTCACTAAGATTGTTTAGGCCATCAATAACCGCATAGATACCCGTAGCGTCTGCATCATCGGTTGCAGGTGCACCAACAATATCATTTACTACGCCTTGAACATCTTCTTCACTGATGTTTTCTAAATCGCCTATTGCATCAGCAACAATTGTTTCAACGTCATCAGTACCTAAATTGTTTAAGTCATCAACAATGTTGTTAACAATTGTTTCAACATCTTCTTCACTGATGTTTTCTAAATCACCTATCGCATCAGCAACAATACTTTCAACGTCTTCGGTGCTTATATCGTTTAGTCCGTCAAGCGCATCAGAAACAATGCCTTCAACATCTTCAACGCTGATGTCGTTAAGATCACCAATAGACGTTCCTAAATCCGCCAATGTAGCGTAAATACCTGTAGCGTCTACAGGATTACCTTCTTCATCAGTAGTAGCAGGATTACCGACAATATCTGTAATCGCAGCTTCAACTTCCTCATTGGTAAGCCCTGCGGCTTTAAGATCAGCAATAGCTTGGTCGATATAACCGTATAGTCCTGAAGCGTCTTCTTCCCCATTAGCGACCGAACCAACGGCATCAGTAAGATTATTTACCGCGTCGTCAATTGCCGCAACTTCAAGACCAAGATCGCCCATAGCCGCAATAATATCTGCTTTAACAAGATCAAGAGCCTGTTGTTCTGCCTCAGACAGCCCACCAACCCCTGAGAAGTTGTTAAGGATGTCCATAATAGAGTTGTATCGTGCAGTGGGAGGTACTCTTCAGCACGTCCAGCTAGTTCAGACTCCATGTACTGACCAACAAGCTCTTGAATATCTGCTTCAGTTGGTTGTTGTAGGCCGAGTGCTTCGTACGCAGCCGCTACTTCTTCTGCATCGACTAGTCTTGGGTCTACGTACTCGCCAATTGCTTCTTCTTGTTGTTCTTCGTTTACTTGACCTGTAAAGCGTGCAACTTCTTCGTCTGTTGGGTCATACCCTAGTGCAGTTAAGAACTCTCGTGCTTCGTCTGCATCGGTGTAACGTGGGTCTACAAACGCCGCAATAGCTTCTTGTTGCTCTGCTTCAGACGTTGCGCCTACGTACGCTTCAATTTCTTCTTTAGTAGGCGTAAACCCAAGATCGTTAAAGAACTGCTTAGCTTCGTCATAAGTTGTTACAAACGGATCAGCATACTCGAATGCAAATTCGGTTTGAGTAGACTCAAAGTCTGCACCACCTTGACCTGTAAGACCTGCAATTTGTTCCGCAGTTGGTTCAGGTATGCCTTGAGCTACTAATGCAGCGCGTGCTTCGGCTTCACTCATCTGACGTGGGTCTACGTATGTACCTACTGCGGTACCCTGATCACTAGCAAAATCTTCGCCACCTTGACCCATGTATGCCTGTACTTCAGCGTCACTAGGTGTATAACCTTGGTCTGCAAAGAATTGACGTGCTTCTGCTTCAGTAACCTGTCGTGGGTCTACATAAGTACCGACCGCACTGTCTTGCCCAGTCTCAAATTCGTTACCACCTTGACCCATGTACGCTTGCACTTCGGCATCGCTAGGTGTGTAACCTTGATCAGCAAAGAACTGGCGTGCTTCAGCTTCAGTAACCTGTCGTGGGTCTACGTAGCCAACAACATCATTACCCGTGTTAATTTCAAACGCTTTACCGCCTTGCGCAACCCGTGCCGAAACCTCTGCATCAGTGGGCGTATAGCCTTGTGCGGCAAACATTTCACGAACTTCAGCCTCTGTAGTAGCACGTGAATCAGCAAAGCGAGTAATATTGCCCTCAACACCTGCTTGTAGGCGAGGGTTAGTGCTTTGATCTACATAACTAGCAACCTGTTCATCAGTAGGTGTATAGCCCTGTGCTTCAAATGCGGCTCTGGCTTCTGCCTCAGTAACCTGTCGTGGGTCTACAAATGCACCTATAGCAGTGTTTTGGGTGCTTGCAAAGTTAGCATCCCCTTGTCCAGTAAATTGAGCAATCTGAGCATCGTTAGCGTCATAACCTAACCCATCAAAGAAGGCTTCAGCTTCCGCAGTAGTAACCTGACGTGGATCAACATAAGATGTTACGTCAGCGCTAGATTCAAAGTTAGCTCCACCTTGCCCTACAAACGCGGCTATATCATCGGCAGAAGGACTAAATCCTTGCGCCTCAAACAATGCGGTAGCTTCTGCACTATTAACTTGACGGGGGTCTACATACGCACCGATTGCGGCTTCTTGAGTAGATTCAGCAACATTTCCTACATAAGATGCAACTTCTGCATCTGTGGGTGTATATCCCAGAGCCTCAAACATAGCCCGTGCTTCACCTTCACTGGTGTATCCGGGTCCAAGTTCTAAGCCAATCTGTTCAAGTACAGCAGCTTCATGCCCCGCAGGGCCTTGTCCTACGTACTCTTGTGCTTGTTCTTCAGTAAGTGTTACGCCTTGCGCTGCTGCCGCTGCAATGACTTCTTGTACATCCACGTAACGATCATCAACGTAGCGATCAATGTTAGCATCAAGCTGGCTTTGACCACTTGCTTGCACATAAGAGTTAATTTCGTCTTGAGTTGGGTTGTAATCTGGGTTGGCGTTGGTAAACGCTGTGGTAGCTTCGGCCTGATTAACATAGTCTGGGTTTGCCTGACTTAATATATTAGTACGCACAGTAGAATCGCTGGCTATACCAAGATCATCTAACGCGGCGTTAATTTCTTGGGTAGCTTCTGCACGTTGCATTTCTAAATATTGTTCGTAACCTATCTCTGCTGCAAATTGCGCATCAGTCATTTGATAGTTTTCAAACGCATTCCGTACTTTATTTAAAGCTGAACTAATAGTTGGGTCGATTGAAGATACAAAATTAGAGTACATATCTCCTGTTTGACTTACGCCGTACGCACCGCCAGAAACAGGGCCACCAACCAAGAAGCCCATAAAGGCTGCACCTGCAACCTCACTAGAAATATCAATGCTAGGGTCTATTTGACTTAAATTACCTTCACGAAATGCAGTAGCAAGACCTTCTTCAAGGGCTTCAGTTAAGCCCTCTTTAATCATAATAGTCCCGCCGTTAGCAACGCGGCTAGCAAGCTCGTCTATACCTGATGCAACAAATCCAGTGGCTACTCCTTTGTCTCCAAGTAAGGCTTTTTCTAACGCCATACCACCAATACCCATTGTAGCGGCGGTTAGTGTTGCGGCTACTGCACCTGTTTGCACAGCCAATGTCATTGCGTATTTTTCAGCTTCTTCTTGGGTAAATAGTTGTCCTGTTGCTGGGTTAGTCGAATCTAAAGCAACCATTAACGCACGGTCATAGGCTTCAGAAGCAGAACCACCATAGCTTTCTGTAATATCAGTGATTGCTGCCGCAGTAAGCCCAGTGCCTGCTGCCATACGTGTAGACAATGTACGACCCGCTGCCATTGCCGCGCCTTTAGCGCCGAGTGTGGCAAAACCACCAATGGCTAGAGGTACAAGTTCTTGTAGTGCTTCAACACCAATGTACTCAGAAAGAAATGCGCTAGGATGCGTAGCTGCGGCACCTGCAATAGTAGCTACTTTATCAAACGCTCGTTCATACCATGCAGCGTCTGCTGGTAAATCAGACTCCGCATTCATCATTGCTTCGAGCTTACCTAGCTCTTCTTTGTACTCTTCAGTGTTACCTGCGGTACCGATGTCTTGTAGTTGTTGCGCAAATTTACCTAACGCTGTACTGTCTGGAGCAATACCAAACAGAGTAGACATACCATTAAAGGCGTCTAAAATACCGCCCCCAGCTTTCATAGCGTTGGCAAGGAAGTTTTGAGCGTCAAACCCAAGAAATTCGGTATCAGTGCTTTCTGCCCAGTTAAGAGCATTTTGAGCCATATTTATAAGGCTATCAGACCATCCAAGACTTTCTTGAATACCATCCCACGACATGCCGCCCCTAGCAGCATCTAATGCCAGTCCAGCTTGCGTTCCTTGATCTACACCGTCTATACCACGAGTAACGAGTATCTGCATAGGTAGCCCGTCACCGTTAGTTTGGGTAACTTGCTCACCGTTTTGATTGCGATAGACTATATCAATGTTATTTCCATCTGCGTCTTCAACGTAGTGAGCTGTTACCCAACCATGTACTGGACTCCATCGAGGTGGGCTAGATATAGCTCCCCAAAACGCATTACCTGAGTCGTCATAATGTATTGCGGCGTTACCTTGAACAACATCCGCAGCGGTAACGCCTTCACCTAGTTCGATTATACTTTCGTCACCCGCATCATTTTGTAAACGTGTAAATTGATCTAACGCTAACGCTTCTTCAGCGGTCATATCAGCACCCGCCGCTACTCCACGTATGTCGTAACCCATCCGATCAAGCATGGCTAAATCATTTTCAGTAAGTGCTTGCCCTGTTTGGTAACTACTGTTTGGGTCAGACCCAAGAGCGTCAACCCAAGTGTTAAATATAGCTTCTTGCGCTTCTGTATTTGAAAATAAACTCTCTAAATCTTGCGGACTGTAGTATCCAGCATCTTTAATCATCGTCATTAACAATTGACGTTGGCTATCAGTTATATTGTAAACAGGAGAGTTTTCTCCAATACCAAAACCACCAAACATAATTTCGTTTAGTATGACATCACGGCTTTCGTTATACGCTGCTTGGTATTGTAGGTTGCTAGTGTAAGCGCCATTATGTTGGCCTTCGGCTAGAAAGTGTGTGTATGGGTCTACGCCATCTGGCAATTTGTTTAGGTACGCATACTCGTCGGCATTAAAACCGGGATTCATAGCGTTGACTAGGTATTGCTCTGTTGACGCATATACAGATGTTAACTCACCATCTAAACGATCAGCTTCACGTTGTAAGTCACCCTGCGCTTCAATTAAAGCCTCTTGGTTTTCTAACAACAGTGCGTTGTCTGCTTCACCAGCATCAATCTCAGACTGTGCAATCGCATAGTCCTTACGTGCTTGACCAACAATGGCAGCGTCTGCCTTATACATAGGCTCAAAACGCATACTTAGCCAGTAGAGGCTTAGACAGTCCGCTTACACCAGCTTGGGCTAGGTACTGACGACGCAGTACACCCATTGCAGCCTGGACCTTGGTTGGGTCATCTGCTTCAGATGGCGTAAAAGTCTCTCCGTTGATGGTGATCTGAGTGGTGTCATCTGACCTCAGAGCTTCATCCATCCAAGACCGGTAGTTCTGTCCAGCCATCTGGGC
>FUIF01002074.1_pt1 | contig 11749 bp, 28 predicted proteins | sample 1003461 | NCBI WGS metagenome assembly FUIF01 (sample SAMEA80401918, study PRJEB19352) | marine metagenome
AACTTCTAGCAGAAGTCAAGCGACTACAAAAGAAAGTCAGGAAACTCAACAGGGTGCTAACTGACCTTGATGAAAAGATACACAACTACGAAAGCCATGTTGAACTCATGAAGGCATTTGAGCAAGGGCTAGAGTTACCTGAGACTTGGAAGGAGATGGTCGAATGACCTTTGACGAAGTAAAATTTAGACAACGGATGATGAAACTAAGCAAGAGAGAATTGATTGATAGGATGCTTAACATGAAAGCATTCATTGATGATTTAGTGGGTGGTGAAGAATGACTGAAAAACACTGTGCTTACTGTGAAGAAGTAATTGAAGGAAGAGCAACACTGACTACATACGGAACACCGTATCATCACTACTGCGCTGACAAATTGATTGAAATGAAGCATCGAGGCTACGATGGTCTTGACGAAGAAGATATTGCATATTGGGGTGATTAAAATGACCGACAAACCCGAATGGCTGAATGTACCAAAGAAGAAGATTACCACAGATACATGTCCGACTGGAAGGATGTAATAGTTATGCACTTGATTGATGGCTACGGTGTTCTTGAATGGCAGTATTATCAACACATGGTTAACCATGCAGGATGGTGTCCTGTTTGTTTAAGACCCGATGATGGTGATGGCAGTTCGAAGTATTGGCAAGGCAGAACACTGGGTAAAGACGAAGATGGTAACTACGAATGTTTTTACTGCGATGAAAGAGAGGCGAATGAAAATGATTGACAAAGAGAAATACGAATCAACAGGCATTTGCGGTTACGAAGAGTGTGATGATTGCGGAGAGAAGGTATGCACACACGCTTACATTGATGTCTACACAGGCAAAATGGTTTTTGAAATGAAATGCCAAAACGACTTTGAGTGGATAGAAGTATGGACTTACGAAGGAAGTGAATGGAAATGATTGAATGTAATTTAACAAGAGAAGAATTGATTGACGAGTGTTTGAGACTATGGGAAGGGATAGACTATCTAAGGCGCTATGCACCGAATACTATTGGAGTCAATGTCAAATACGGATGGAGAGTATCGGAATGCTTACAGCGTGATAAGTTTGTGGAAGAAGGCGGTGAAGATATTCTTTACGGTGATGTATGCGAGCAAAAACACACTAGCGACTTTGCGCCTGAATCTATGCATGAAAGATATGCAACACTTCCCCCAAGAGATTTCTTTTGGAAAAGATTAGAGAAAGCGATAGACGAAAGCGCAAGGCTAGGAAAGAAACGATGGAAAAGCAAGAAAGGAGATAGAAGAATGATTGACGATAGCAAATTCACATACGAAAAGGACTGGACTGAAATCTTTCAATTGCTAGAGTTCGCTGAGGCTGAAAGAGCGAAGCACAAGAGATTAATTCATGACAAGGACACTACGATGAAAGACAGAGCCAAACACATGAGAGATTACAAGGGGTTGCAGGGTGTCTGCTACTCACTTAGATGGGTGATGGGCGACCCACAAATCAGCCTAAACAAAGTACTAGGGAGAGAATGATAATGATTGACACAGACAAATACGAAGGTTGTATTGCTGATATGAAAGGCTACGACTTAGCGATATTAGCAGAAGAACTACTCGCAGAAGTCAAGCGGTTGCGTGAATTGAAAATTGCAGAAGAAGAGGAACTTGAGAGGTTATGCAATCGTGCTGTATTTTACGAAGGCGAATACAATTTGGCTCAGCGTGCAAAGCAAGAACTTCTAGCAGAAGTCAAGCGGTTACAAGAAAGACTCTCCATGTGGGAGGACTGGTTCAAGCAAGGTGCAGCCAACAAGATGCAAGATGGTGATGCTTACGATATAATATTCCACAACCAAGACACATGCCTAAGCGAATGTTCAAACCACTGTGATGGCAAATGCTGGATTTGTCAAACTAAGGAGTTGATTGAATGACTAACAAAAAAGAGAGTATGTATTTTATATTTGCAGATGAAAAGGACCACATAATAGCAGAAGGCGAGGAAGAAGAACACTATGTTACTTTGACATGGTATCTTCCTTATTCCGAGATTAGGGATTATGTGAATGAATGGACTGATAGTTTGTGGGAAGACCAAGATTGGAGATTGAACCCTTATGATGTTGCCTATGATTTTGCATACGAAAAGTGGGAGGATGAACCTACGGTATGAACTGGGCTGAATGTGTAAAGGATGGAATATACAGTCGCATTCCCAAAGATGGTAGCATGTCGGGGGATATTGGACAGATAGCCAAAAATTGACTAAAGCGGAGATAAGGTCATTCCTCACAGGAATTGAAGAAAGGTATCTAACTAGGAGATGAAAGAATGATTGACACAGATAAATACGAAGGACACAACATGCACCCAGCGTTGCTTGATGTAGGTGAGGACTATAACAACTGGGACACCCTACAGGACATGGGCTTCAATGACGAAGCACGACAACTCATAGCAGTTGCACCACTTCTCCTTGAGGAAGTCAAGCGGTTGCGTGTGCTATTAGATTCAATCGTTGACATCGCAATCAAGGAACTGGAAATCTTCGATGACAATTGTCCGATGATTAACATTAGAGACTTAGCATACAAGGGAATACTTTGGGAGAAGTAATCCAAACTGGTTATAAAGAAACAATAAAGATAATGAGGGAGACAAATGACAACGACAAAGAATACACTTAGAAAAGAACTCCGTAAGATACAGGAGAAGATGGAACTACTATCGGATTTCGAGAGTTACAATTTCGAACACAAGACTTGCGAAAACAACGAACATGAATGGGCAAACCCTGAAGTCATATCGCACGAGGCAGGTTGTATCAAAACAAGTGATACTTGCAGACTTTGTGGCGTGACGACCATCAGGATATACAACCTAGACAAAGTCGTATACGAAGATGACTACGAGGAATTCAGAGACGAATCCCTCGACCAAGAAACCACAGAAACAGATGACAAACCTACACTTCCACTGGAGAAAACCAGCCAAAGCGATGGCACATACAAAGTGGATGTTGCTAGTATTTTAGGGAGAGATGAAGAATGAATGAGAAGGAACAAGAGTTACGGGAAATAGAGGAACTGGCTAAGTTGGCTGATGAAGTAGAAGGAATGGTAAGTCATCTCCTAGAAGAAATGAGACATCATGACTTCCAAGAGCCACACGGCTGGCTGTCACAGATAGTCCACGAACTGAGGACAGAGATTGAACAGAAGCACAAAGAACTGGAGGCGAAAGAATGAGACAACTAGCAAGAGGGGCGGCAAGCATCCGTATGGAACTCACAGGTGGACAACTATTAGTATTCCACGGTGATGACGGTATCAAGTTACATCAAAGACCAATCTACGAAGGAGAGTGGGATGAACTTTGGAACTGGATAAGGACTACACCGGAAGAACTGGAGGCGAAAGAATGAGGCAACTAATTAGCATGGAGGAAATACAAAGACTCGGCTTGACAAAAGAGATGATACCGCCACAGAAAGGGCATCAACTGGATGCAATGTATACCTTTGACTTGAGCGAAACTCAGCGAAACATCAAGAGAGATGAACTGCTTGAGGATGGCTATACTGAGGAACAGATAGTATGGGAAGTAGTCGAAGGTAACACACTCCTTTGGCTACCTATTGACCCTGACAGAAAATACAGGAACATCAGGCTCAGTTTCAAGAACGACTCATACTCATCCAAGTCCCTGCCGTGGGAGACAGATACGACACTCTACGATATTTCTTACTGGAATGAAAGCGAGGAAGACATCAGTTACCTCATCGGACAACTGGAAGAGGCTTGTGCAGAAGTAGTGAAGAAATGGAATGGTGAAAAGGAAGAATGAATTATGAAGGAATTCCCAAATACCTATACATCAGACTTTGCCATGTTCTTAACTGCCGTTCTAGGTATTCCTACAAAGGAAACTCGAAAAATTGATGCCTCAAAAAGTCTTAAGCAGGCAATATCAAACGGGACATTCTTAGTCTATGTTACAGAAAAGCAATTTGATGATTTGATGGACTTGGTCGAGGAAGAAATGTATGGTCTATTGATAAAGCGTTTAGAGGAATTGTTTTATTATTACAGAGCGTATAGAAAAAGAGAACAGTATAGAAGAAAAAATGAAGTTCCAGTTTGGAGATTTAGAAAAAGAGGTGAACAAGAATGAGACACTCAATTGAGATAGACGAAAATTTATTGAAATTTACAGGTGAATTAAACTACGAGATAGAACTAGCAGACTGGTTTGTAGAGATGATGAAAGATGCAGATGCAGATGACTACTGGCCTATCACAAGTACAGTGTACTTCGAAGGTAGACCTTACGACATGATGTACATACTGGAGATGCACTTCCAACAAGTGAAGAGGTGGGAGAAGGAGGGAGACGAATGAAGGTGAAACAAAGAAATTGGCTAGAAATAGTGATGAAAGTATTCGAAGCACAGAGAGAGATGTACGACCAAATTGATGAGTCTCGTTGGATAGACCCATCCGATTTGAGCGAGCAAGAGAAAATGGAATGGATAGCAGATTTAATAGAGTGTGAACAAAGATGAGCGAAACAGAACAGACAGTAGATGAGATAAGAGGACATCTCGAAGATGCAGTACACCTAGCCCACTCTCTTATGAGAAACGGTAACATGGGAGACAGGATTATGATTATTTCAATAACACAATTGCCAGCCTAGAAATGATGTTATCGAGAACAGTAACAGGTGCATAGATATGGAGACAATTACTACCGTTATCTACAAAGATGTTTACGGTAACGAGAGAATGGGTCTCAAGTACAAGTACAACCCTGACACAAATGAAATGCTCAAAGCCAATCTTAGATTTCCTAAGTTCGCTTGGGACAAAGACAGAAAGATGTGGAATGTTGAGAACAACAAATCAGTAATCAAACAACTGTGTGACACACTCGATGCGATTGGTCGCTATGATACATCGGCAATCAGAGACTACGCAGAGGTGTACTCCACTGACGCACCCAGCAGAAGTGACTGCTGGACTAAAGTGAAGCGCACCCGTATGTATCTGAACTGGCCTTGGATTAACGACCCTGACTTGAGAGATGATGTCAGACTCGCAGTGAAGAGTATCAGTGGTAGTCGGTGGCACAATGCGGAGAAGAGTTGGTCTATACCTACGCCGCAGGCTACCACCCTACACGGATTGCTAGAGGACTTGTACCCGCCACTGGCTGAGGCAATCATCAGCAATGAGGACATCAAGGAAGCAGTAGTCAAGAGCATTGAGCGTGTCAAGATAAGCGGTGCTAAGCAACTAGACGAAGCAGCACAACTTGACATTGACAGCAGACTGGCTGGTAAATTCCCTGAAGGTCTTGACCTCTACCCGTTCCAAAAGGTAGCGGTGGCTTTCGCAGAGATGGCTGGCGGCAGGTGCTTGATTGGTGACGAGATGGGCATTGGTAAAACAATCAGTGCTATCGGTTACTCAGCCTTGCACCCTGAAGCGAGACCAGCGATTGTTGTCTGTCCATCGAATGTAAAGTTCAACTGGAAGAAGGAACTGAACAAGTGGCTACCTACTGAATCAGTGCATGTAGTCGTGCCCTCCAACAGCATCAAAGCAGGGGAGGTAAAGGCAATCGCCAACGAACACGGTGCTACAGAGAAACAGATGGCATCCAAGAGTTCGGCAGAGAAGTTCCTCAAGACGAGGGGCATCGACCCTAAAAAGTACATACCCAAGTCTGACTTTGTGATAATCAACTACGACATGATGGAGAAGTTCAAGGACACACTCATTGACATGTCACCAAAACTAATCATACTCGATGAGAGTCACTACATTAAGAACAGTGGCTCGACTAACAAACCAGTACAGAGAACTGTATCTACATTAGAAGTGTGCAGTTATATTGAGAAAGTAATTGCTCTGTCAGGTACAGCGATTGCGAGCAGACCGAATGAGTTCTTCAACACATTGAACCTGCTCAGTCCTGCTCTGTTCAGAAGCCTGTGGGATTTCCAACAGAGGTACTGCGACCCCTATCACAATGGGTTCGGGTGGGACTTCACTGGTGCATCTCACACCAAGGAACTGAATGAAAGGACAAGAGACCTGTGTATCAGGAGACTCAAGAGCGAAGTGCTACCTGAACTCCCACCAAAGACTAGGACATTCCTACCGATTGTGTTGGACAAGACTACTAGAAGCCCTTACGATTCAGCACAGGATGAGTGGGACAAGAAGATTGACAGTTACTATCTCAACGGTCAGCCTATACCAAAGGGTACAATGCTGAACATGATTAACGACTTGCGTCACATGTGCGGTCACATCAAAGTCAACTATGCAGTTGATTGGATTAACCAGTACCGTGAACAAACAGGTAAGCCGATTGTAGTATTCACACATCACCGAGATGTTCTCAAGCGTTTGGCTGAGAAGATGAACAATGTAAGAACCATCTCAGGTGACACACCTTCGCACACTAGACAGGAGATAGTCGATGACTTCCAAGCAGGTAACATCGGTGTACTCATCTGTAACACAGTCGCAGCGAAGGAAGGTATCACACTCACTAGAGCAGACACGGTTCTGTTCCTAGAGCGTGAGTGGACTCCTACTGATGAAGAACAAGCAGAGGACAGAGTGTATCGTATTGGACAAGAGAGCCAGCATGTACACGCTGTCTACCTGTCATGCGAAGGAACCATTGATGAACACTTTGACAGAGTCATCGAGTCCAAGAGAGCAGTAGTCAAAGCAGTGCTGGATGGCGGTGATGTAGAACAGCGAAAGGGATTGGTCGCCCAACTTGTCAAGCGACTACAACAAGAGAGAGGTTGGAAGATATGAAGAGAATAACAAAGCACACCAAACAATTAGCGTGGCACATATTGGAAGAAGGTATGGGTAAGGAATATCCATCTTTACTAGAGATAGCAAACCACGAATGGGAAACTGAGACAAACAGACCATACACCAAAGAAGATTACATGGATGCTTACTATTGGATTATTAAGAAGGTAGGTAATTGACATGGGTATCAGAGTAGAAGACATTCAAGACCACAGTGCACCATACTGGTACGATAATCTCTTAGGGATGCTCAAGATGGTAGACCAAATTATCAGAATCTACGGTGATGATGAAGAGTCATTCAGAAAGCGCATCGGTGACTACATGTGGGAATTAGTCGTCAGGAATCTTGACGCTGATACTAAAGCAAGACACGAAGGCGAAGAAGAAAGATGTGGCACATTCCCTAAGTTCAAGGGCGAGCCGGGCATCAGTCATCTGATTGCTGAGGCTTATCCGAGAGAGAATCCACTCAAGCCTCAAGACCTAGAAGACCAAGAATCCGATTGAGTTCTGATTGCTGGTTACTGACACGGTCAGACAAATCTAGTTCTTGTTGTGCAGTCATTGGTACTTCAGAATCGAACACTGGGTCAACGAAGTCTTCGAAAGACTGTGCATCTATTTGTCTAGCGAATGGCTGTAACTGAGCGTCAGTTAATTCATAGTCAATCCCATACCTGCGAGGGTCTTTTCTAGCCAACCTAGAAGCCATCTGAGCGACTGGGTCTTTTGGGTGAGCAGCACCATAGAACATCGGGTCATTGAATAAAGCATATCCTTCTATATTGGGATTACCAGTAACCTGACTCGCAGTCAATGCTGTGGGTCGGTCTACTGCCATCCAGTTAGGAGGCTTTGCATCTGCTACGCCGGTAGCCTCTGCTAGAGGTATGGCATGATGCACAGATGCAGCGAGTCTTCTGCCTCTCTCTGCGTCAGCCTTTGGATTGCCTGATTCGGCAAATGGTCTGCCTCTTATCTGTTGAGATAAAATAGGCGTACCACGACCTGACATAAATTGTTGAGCCTCCGGCGGCAATTCATAAGTCTGCGCTATGGGTGTCTGTTCAACAAAGACATCCGGCATCAAACGAGCCAACTGGCTCGCAAGGTACATGTCACTCAATGTATTACCGTGACCTACCTTAGTAACATCAGGATTACCTTCCTGACCGAACACCATCTGATTCATCCCCTGCCTATCCGAACACCTTCGGAGGTTGGAAGACAGCTTGAGCAATAACCATGCTCTCTCAAATGGGCTGTTCATGCACATCGCAAGGCGTGATGTGTAATATCACTTTCCGCTTACCAAGCCAAACTGGTTATAAAGAAACAATAAAGGAAATGGCTGGGACTTTGGAAAAAAACCACAAAAACAAATAAGAAATGAAAACGAGGAGATAATATGGAAGACATAGTATTGATAGGAAAAGTAACGCAAAGCACACCGAACACAGTAGAAGTGGAGTACCCTTCTATTGTGGGAATCAACGCCGTAAGAGTGCCAAGAACAATGGTAGCAAGATTCGAAAGAATCAGCGGTGGTAGAGTGGCAGTGCTGGTAAGAACAGACGAAACAGAAAAGGGCAAGAACTTGTATCAGCATATTGGTATCGACCAAGCACCATTGCATGTAACAGATGAACACATGAGCATCGTTTCAGCACTGGAATACAATGAACCAATTCCAACAGGACTAACGCAAGACACAGAAGAAGAGTCAGTGATGTGGGGCGCATCAGCCCTGTCAACAATCAACCTCTCATCACTATCGCTAACAACGATGGTACAGAAGAATTTGTAATTGCTAACGAAGCATTCGATGAGATGCTTTTCTCAGGTGGCAGGAAGAAAGTCGAGAGCATCAACTGGGACTTCACACCATCTAGGAAGCCAGCATTTGTAATGCACGAAGAAGGACAATCAGGTACAACCGTAGCAAGAGTCAACGACAATGCTGGCAAGCCTGTTGCCTACCACATCTTCAATCCAACTTACGCTAATGAATCAAGACCAGCAGGTGCTTACCTTGGTACATTCAGCGGCTCATATTACCCAATGCCATACAGAGATGGTTACCAACCAATCATGGACATGGCTGCTGAAAGAGGCTGGCCTTGTCAAGTGATTGCTTGGGATGAAGGTAAGAGGTCTGCTCTGTTCTGTGATGTTACAAGCAGCGTAGATTGGGACAAAGCAACCAAAGGATTCGCTAAGAAGTGGTCGGGTCTTGTTAACACTGGTGATTACAGAATCGGTATCGCTGTGTACAACAGCCTTGACGGTTCATCATCATTCAAAGTGCAAGCGGTAGCGATGAGGCTTACATGTTCTAACGGTATGTTCATGGGAGACTCTGCTACTCTAATCAACCTCAAGCACACAGTCAACACACTGGGCAACTATGACTTTGAGAAGTTGGCTGGTAGAATCATGGATGTCATTGAGACCGCAGCACAAGAAATCGTTGTCACTGAATCAATGCGTGATGTCGAAATCAACAGAGACACTTTTGAGAAACTCATGACTATCTGTGAGAAGAAGGGACTAATCACCAAGCCTGTCATCAAAAGAGATGACACTGGCAATGTATCTGCTGTCACTAGAGGACACATGTGGAGACTGATGGGGCAAGGATGGACTAACCCAAGCGAGCCTTGGGTTGCAGTCGATGAACAAGACACTGGTTCTCTTTACCATGTATACAATATCATGACTGGTGCTATCACTCACAAACCTGTGTGGACTGATGGGGCAACCAAACTAGAAGGAAGTAAACTTAACTTCAGCACACTCACTGACAGACTGAGCAAGGTTCACAAAATCTTTGGTGACATTGCAAACAAGTCAATCAACGGTACACCTGTTGAGGAACAACTTGAGAAGGTCAAGATGTTCAGTGAGATACTATACTGAGGAGATAAAATGAAAACACACTACATAGAAACAGACCACGGAGTATACGAGATTGTCCCACTATGGGACAGTCATGCACACTACATGAGAGAAAGATATGACGAGTATGATGCAAAGTGGGAAATCTTTGCACCTAAAGGTAGAAACTTCAACACTTGCCATTCTTACCTAGAGATTTCCTACGAAAACTGCTTAGGTCATGTAGGTGAAGCCGATTACACTTGTAACATCGACAACGACTGTGGGTGCTCAGAGAATATGAATGAGGGAGACGAATGACACAGACACCGGAAGAAGAACTACAGACCATACTTGAAAGAGTGATAGACGGAGGACTATGGCAACCAGCAGGGCTGGGACTATCCTATGTCCGTAGCGGAGACAGAGAGATTCAACTTGTATCTCAAGAGAACAATCCTACATCGGCTCAAGCAAGAATCAGAATGAAACTGCTGGCTGAAAGCATAGGTTGGTCTGTCGATGAAAGTAATGTGCAACTGAAAGATGTCCAGCACTTGTCTCCTCAAGAGGCACACATGCAAGAGATGGCTCTCAGACAAGAGATGGCACAGAACTGGAAATGCCAATGTGGTACACCACTGTCAGCCTTCCCGCTGGAAGATGGCAAGTGGGTCCATGACGGACAGTCAGAAATGAAACTACCTAATGGTGAAGTTGAACTGGTTGAGCAGTGGTCTGTCGCAATCGACTGCCCTGTGTGTGAACTGAGAATACCGCTTGAGCCATACGACTACGGTCTGTTGGCTGGTGATGATGCTATGCTCACTTACAAGACACCCAATGGTGTAACATACACAGCACTTTCGAGACCTGAAATCATCGAAAGAATTGACAGCGAGGCGACTGGTAACTTTGACCTGAATAGTTTACTCATGGTACTTGGGACATTTTGTCCGAGGTACGGAGACTTGCTACCTCCTCATGTAAGAGGTAGTGTTGTATTGAAAACAGAAGGAGATGAAGAAGAATGAAGGTAGAAATGATACCAATTGAAGGTGTCATTGTAAGATGTCTCGTAGTAGACGACAATGACAAATGGACTCACTGTGAGAACTGTGGGGCTCAGAATTACAATCATGAACTATTGGCTAAGGAAGACGATGAATGGTGTATGGATTGCAACGACAAGCATTACCGTAAAGATTGGTCTGACATGCAACTGGGACAATGGACTGTCCAGCAAATGATTGCTGGTAAGATTACCCATGTAGTTCGTGATGCGAGCAAAAAATGAGAGGAATAGATATGAAAAGATTTCCAAAATCAAAAGGTAAGATACAGGCACTAAACATTTGCATAATGCAATACACATGTATTGAGGGAAGCGAAAGAGATTGGTTCAAAACATACAATGACGGTATGGACACTTTCGGTAGACCTATCATTTGCACAGCAGAAGACATTGATTGGGCTATGGACTACCTATGGGAAAGATGTCAGAAGGTGGAAGTATGAACATATTTGTATTAGACAAAGACCCTGTCAAGGCAGCGAAGTATATTGACGACCAAAGAATCAGCAAGATGATTATTGAGTCAGGACAAATGATGCGAGCAGCACTGGGTAGACATGGGATGAGTGAAGAAGACTGCCGACAGTTCGGCATCCTGACTAAGAGTGGTAACCCTTGGCGTGTCACTCACAAGAATCATCCTTGTACACTGTGGGCTGGTGAAACTAGAATGAACTTCATGTGGCTTGCTACTCATGCCCTTGCTATGTGCAAAGAGTTTGAGTATCGCTATCTCAAGGAACACGCATGTCGTAAACCAATCATGCACATGATTGACTACATGGACATGTTCATTCCTGAAGGTGACTACACTCCATTCGCTCAGGCTATGCCTGACGAGTACAAGGATGACGATGCAGTATTTGCTTATCGTAGATACTACAAGAGCAAGGACAACATCAGATACAGGAAAACAGATGTCCCTACTTGGTGGGAGGTGACGGCGTGAAGTGCATGTGCAAAGCAAACCA
>FUIF01025285.1_pt1 | contig 11747 bp, 13 predicted proteins | sample 1003461 | NCBI WGS metagenome assembly FUIF01 (sample SAMEA80401918, study PRJEB19352) | marine metagenome
GCCTGCTGTACCGTCACCGCCAATCCATCGGTCAGTACCAGCACCTGTATTGCCTGATGTTCCTTCAACAGCAAGATAGCCAGTTGCTTCTACAACGCCCGTTACGTCGATGCCTGTGGAGGTTGTGGCTAAACGTGTAGTACCTGTGTTTTTTAATTCAACCGTACCGCCTATACCCGTATCTGTCATGGAAATAAAATCATTTCCGTCAGGGTCTTGCAGTTTTAAATTGGCACCTCTGACTTTTAGGTCGCCTTGTCCAGAGTCTTCAATTAAGCTGTGGCTACCGTTGTGATAAATCTGCAGGTCAGAGCCAGCACCGAAGATAGCCTTGTCGTTGTCGCCAAAATTAAGGTTGGCAGAGGTGGTGCCGCCAGCAAAGGTAATGGTGCTTGCAAAGGTTGCCGCCGCCGCAAAGGTGGTTTGCTTGTTGGGCTGAACGTCAAGCCAAGTCCCCATGCTGTTAGCAGTGGAACCGTTTTGTATTCCAAAGTACAAACGGCTTCCGTTATGTGCCATTGCCGCCGCATCGCCCGTGCCGCCGCCGTGAACAAATAGCCCACGCGCACTCCAGCCACTGCCATCTGCGATAGTGCCAAAGCCGCCTGCATAAGATCCGTAAGCATCGGGATCTAATGTAGAGTTTCCAAATGCGACAGAGCTTGAAGTTAAAAGGCCGCCAGTAATATTAACCCCGTGGCTGAAATCGAACTCGTCGTTAGTTGCATCCCACAAGATAGTGGCGTTATTGCTTGCATCCACCGCGTCTTGGATAGTGATGCCCGCGCCATCGGCTGTCGATGACGTGTCGCCCGCGCCGTAATTCAACGTGATGTTCTTGTCTTCAACGTCCAGCGTGGCAGTGTTGAGCGTAGTGGTGGTGCCGTTAACGGTTAGGTCGCCAGTAATTGTGGCATTGCCGCCGATGTTGGCGTCACCTGACAGCCACAGATGCTCCCACCTGTAAGAATCTAAACCGAGGCTAATACTGCCGTTCTGTATCGTTCCAGCATTGTTAGTCGATGCAACGTACCCGTTTCCAAGCCGTAACCCTGCATGGCCTGACGCCGATGAGTAAATAGCAAGGTCACCACTAACTGCCGCAACGACGCCTATCGAGCCACCATCCTTGTAAAACTGTGCAATCGTCCCGTCACTGTTGAGGCGGTTTAAGGCTAAAGGTGTGCCGCCGTCTCGTGTCGCCCATATATTCCCTAGATTGCGAACCTCTGCGCCTGCGGTACTAAAGTTACTAGAGGTCTTGCCCGTGAGGATGTTGCCAGAGTCATCAATGCGAGCCTTCTCATCGGTCGCTGAAGTCTTGAATATGAACTTTGCCGTGCTTCTGTGGTCGATGAAATCCATGTCGTTACCTTATGACCAGTTGACTATCAGCTTGTTGTTTAAGCCTTCCATTACGTTCGTGACGCCACTAGCGAGAGTGATGTATGTAGCACCAACTGTACTCGTCTTAATTAAGCAATTGTTGCCAGTAACAATGCCTGAAAGCACAGCGCTAGATGTCGTAGGATTAATCCATATACAAGGCTCACCCCTATCCGTTTTTGCTGTATTACCGACTACTTGGAAGTTCTGCACGTCGCCTACTTCAATGCGCCGATTGGTTACGTTACCAGTAATAACTGCCGTGTTTGTCGTATCGACTAGGACAAGGTTCTGGATTAGCGGGTTATTAGCAATCTCTACCTTTGCCGTTCCGTCAGCGCCGTCACTCGTTATCTGTACCGAGCCAGTAATCAGCCCGTTATGCGCTACTGTAGTTTGTCCGCCATTGTTTGCGCTTGTCGACGCAATAGAGCCGATGCGCTTGTTGTTCGTGATATTTAGCGAACCAGTAATTGCTGTGCTGTTAGTGACGTCGCCGTATATATACGAATTGGTGATGTTGAAGTCATGCGTTTCGTCTGGTATCTGTGAGCCGCCTGCGTCAGCATTTGCCGCCCTAAATATAGCCACGTTGCCATAAACCAACGAAACCGTACCTGTACCAGTGCCGCCGCCACTCGGCTTGAAGCGAAGTCCAACCGTGTTGCTAGGCGTCCCCATAGCCGTAAAGTCAGTCGTACCGATGCTGACGATTTCATACAGAATGGTTGCAATAATGACAGTGCCTGTGCCCGTGGCACTGCTCGTATTCGCTGTAAATGTGTCGCCTACTGCTGGATCACCTTCACCGCTATAGCCGATGTCAGTCCACACCGTATCGCCTAGAGACACGATTGCATATGTCGTACCGTTAACGATCTCGTCAGCATTAAGCGTTAAGTCAGTGACGTTAATCGTCGAATCGTAACCGCCCTCGAGGTACACGTCGTCAATAGTGGCATGATGCGGGTTGTCTATCTTGATGTCACCGTGAGAAATATAGCCGTGGGCAAGTCTTATATCCTGCTCGACCCGTGAGTTAGGCAGTAGCAGGAAGCTAACAGCGTCATCTAAGTTTCGGCAGATTCCCTCTACGTGGAAGTTCTGTATGTTGACGTTCATTTTGTGCTGACCTGAGCCACGTATTAGCTTGTTGAAGTAGGCGGTCGTGCTCGATGTCCTTAAAAATACATTATTTAAAAACGCTTTAGTGCCATCAGTCATATACAGTTGAAGCAACGAGTTATCCATGCCAAACCCGTCAGCCAATGTATCTTTTGCTGATCTTGCAGTGACATCTACGTGCAAGTTGTTGACGTTGGCCAGCTCGCAATCCTCTAGCCAGAATGCGCCCGATGGGTTGTTGCTAAATGAGCGGGTTGAGTCATTCGTAATCGTGATGTTGCTGGCGTTAAATATCTTGTTACGGTCGCCTGTGACACCCGCTGAAGCGTAGTTTTTCACGCTTGCATTTGTGATGTTGTACTCGCCAAACGTCACAACTAAATTGAATGAGCCTTGCGGGGATGCTGTCGTTGTTGAAAAGTTCATTGCCGCGCCATTGACGTTGAACGTATCGGGCAAAAGCCCCACGTCTTCCGTATAAACGTCGGATATGAGCGTGCGCCCGCCTTGCGTGACACCTTCATCTTTTGAGTGGAATACTGCTACGCTATTAAACGATATGTTTTTAAACACGCAGTCTTGAATGATATTCGTTCCACGGGAGTCAATGCGTATGGCCGCAATCGCGTGTATGTTTTCAAATCGGCAGTTTGTAATTCGCACTTCAGTGTCAACATTATCTGCGTTGACTTTAAGGGCCGCAGACAACTCAGGTTGAATAGTTGAGTAATTTAGAAAAGTTGTAGCGGCCTTGCCTGTACCACTACCTGCACCTGTCGCAGTAAATTTTGTATTTACGGTGGGATTCGCACCCGCGCCAATGTCTGTCCAATTAGTATCACCTAACTCTGTTATGTAGTATTCAGTGCCTATGACGAATGAACCTGCGTTAACCACAGAGGCAGGCTCAGACACCCACGGCTCATTGCCTGTTTTAAAAGTGCCTCGACCACCATCAAACACGACGTTGTCTAGCTCGACAGTCATCTTTGTAGTGCCTGATCCAGCATCGCAGTTGATACGGCCTTGTGCGCCGTATGAAGTACCTAGCTTAAACTTAAAATTCCTTAATCGTAGGAAGGCACCTGTTGCGTTTATTTCATCTGTAATGACATAGGTCTTATTACCGCCGTCTAATACAAGACCATTCGTGCCGACCTCAGTAGAGTTAAAGGCGGTTTGAAGCTTTACGTGGTCAGAATTTACGCCATCGCCTACAACTTCATAATCAATCGGCGATATGATCTCATCAATCTTGTCAGTAACGTCATCAGTAATATCTGTAGTGGCCGCAACCACTGCAAATTCATTCTCGCTATTGGTCGGATCTGACTTGTTGCCTGTGTAATCGACAGACTTAAGCCAAAAGTATTTTTGGGTCTCAGTCGTTTCGTCACCAGCCAGCGGATAGACAAACTCCTCACCGTTAATTACGCCATGAGGTGACGCAGGAATGCTGTCAGAGTTAGCAATGTAAACCTCAACGTGCTTAAAATCGTCGTCTGTCGGATTCGTCCACTCTGCGGTTATCTGTCTAACGCCGCCTGTAAGGCTCAAGCTTGTGGGCTTTGCAGGCGGTGTTACATCACCTGCAAGGCTTGCGACATTTAAGGTCGTGCCTGAGCTTCTAACGCCAATCAGGTTTTGTGCTTTGACGGTAAAGTCGTACTCAGAGCCGATCGTTAGCTCTGCAATGCGTAACCTATTCTCCCTAGTCTGATACTCAAAGACATTACCATCTTCGTTCTTCTCTACAGTAACAATGTAGAACTCAACGAATGCGTCACCTAAGACAGGCCACGATAGATCAACAGAAGTAATGATCCTGCCGTCTGGCCCCTTCAGGCCAATAGGTGTGTGCGTTATCGTGCCGACATTAGCGACCGTTCTACCGTCGTATAAATCTAGCTCTCCACCGCTTAGAAAGTCCTCTTCATCGCTAGTATTCCAGTCGTACAGTGCGGCGGCTGTCTCTATACAGCTAAGGTTAACGCCTAGTGCGCCGTCAGTAATTGCAAGCGAGTAGTCGATTACCTCAAACAGCTTATTATCGTAGTTAAGGTGGTCGTTGCTCACCTTTATTGTGTCGCCAACTTTGACGCGCAAGCCTTTAAGGTTTGTTGTCATAGTTATCACGGTTTGCTGTCGTGATTTAAGCAACGCTATCTTGGCTAGTCGCTGTGCTTGTCTGTTGTTAGTGACACATGGAAGCGCCATATCTAGATAAATAGGGTCGCCATCCTCCGCCTCATACGTGGAGCTAATTTGTGCAGGGTAATCTAGAACCTTAAAGTTCTTTTCCTCAGATACAAAGATGCCCTTGACGCCGTTGTATATGCCTCGGCGTGACTGCTTAGTCTGCGTTTGGATATCGCTTATAATGTCGGCTTCGGTAAATGATACATTTTCAGCTACATACGCAGTGCCTGTGCCGCTACCTACACCTGTCGCCGTAAACTCTAAATCGACTGTATTTGCTGATGCACCAATGGTTTCAAAGTCCGTAGTGCCAAGAGTCAAAATTCTATACGTAGTACCGATGACAAAACTGCCTGCATCTACAGCGAGCAAGCCTGCGCCATCCACAAAATACTTGCCGCCTGAGTACGTCAGTCGTCCGCCCATAGAAGCTAACAGTTGCTCGATGTTGGCTTTTATTGGTTGGCTGTGTCAATGACGCCATTACATTGATAGCGGTCTTGCGCGCCGCTCCCTGCAAGTGCAACTTGCTCGTCACAGAGGTTAGCCGCGTTTATGACTGATTGATTGTTTATGTTTGACGCTACCTCGCCGAGGCCGTACTTTTGATCCAGCATGTAGTCACGCAAGCACAGCGCAGGGTTTTGGCTGTAGCCAATAGACTCGTCACGAGGGTCGTATACCTTTTTGCCGCGTATGACTGCGGTAATGTTCGGGACGCCCTGCGGGAATTTGTCAGCGTTCCACTTTAACTTAAAAGCTATGTAAGCAATACCTGACAGCTTATGGTGTTCAGTCCAAAGCGTGTTTGCATCTTCTAGCTGATCGGAATGAGCCTGTCCTGATGTACCAAATTTAAGGTCAATATCAACATACGTTTCCCAATCATCTTGGAACTCACCGCTTGCCGTCCATATCTTATTATCGTTGAACCAAATTTCGTCGTAGGCTTGTATCTCATGCGTAGCAAACACAATGGCCATGTTCAAAAACTCGTTGTCATCGCCCGAGTGCGAAATAAATACAACCTGACCACCGACGCGCATTCTGCCGTAAATGATTTTGCGACTACTTGCAGGCTCACGGGTCGTCTGAGTGATGCCCCGCATCTGTGCGCCAATGTTGGGCTTTGGAGCCAATGCACGCGAGACCATCGACAGGCCAGCGCCAACAGCAAAGTAACCTGCAAACGCCGCGAAGCCACCTGCGGCAAAACTAAAAATGCTAAACCTGCCGCCGATGCGCCTATCGCACTTGCTAATCCTGCAACTGCCGCAATAGCCATGTTGTTACCTCAGAACTAAAGAGTAAACGCGCTCAATTTCTTCAAAGTTCAATCGCTCGAGGATTGCGTCGAATGGCTGATGCGCCTTGGTATTTATATGTAGCTTGGTAATGCCTTCCGCCGTTAGAGAGTCGATGGCGTATTTTATCAGCTTAACGCCTGTAAGCCCCTTACGCGCAGGCTTAGTTAGAAAAATAACGTCGTTGTTAGCAAACAAGTGGTCGCGATAATGAAGCGACTTGCTAACGATGACCACAAAGTAGCCCATCAACTGATCGTCTTTCCTAGCTGTGTAGATTCGTAACGCATTGACGGCGTCGAGCCGCGCATACGCTTGCCAATCAGGATTCATTTTGATGATGTCTTTGTTAAGCGCGATCTCATCATAGTGTTGCTTTAGTAAAGGCTCAATTTCACGTCGTACCTTTGCTAAGTTTTCGATTGCAAATTTCACGTCACCTCCTATGGCAAGTCCGCTGGATCTTCTCTGCCGCCATCATTTCTCACGCCATTGCTTCCCGAGCCTCCCTCAAAGCTACGGCCCCACACGATTTCCTTCTCTGCCATCTCCGCAACAAACTCAAGTCCCTTGTCGTTGGGGTAGTCAATCTTTTGGTCTTCGGCTGTGTAGCGTCTAATGCGTGTGCGCTCAAACTCGATCAGCCGATTCTCTACGGTTATTTGTATCGTAGCGGTCTCGGCAGAGTCATTAATCACCATCGTGTCCATGAACCCGCTAAACACGGTCACAGGACTACTGATTACGCCGTTGCTTGCATCCATAGCACCAAGCAATACTTTCAGCTCACGGCCTTGGTAATCAACGTCACGCGCCTTAGCGAGTAAGGGGTCAGTGATGCCTGACAAGGTTGCGGTCATTCCGTTGGCTTGTAGCTCCGACGTTTCCGCTATTTCCCCAATCGACAACAGAGTGCCTGCGCCAACATAAGTGATGCCGCCAACAACCAAGTTGCCAATGCCATTCCACAAATACAACTGCGTGTGTATTAGGTTTGGTGGCGTCTCGTCGTCATAAACGTCATCAAATAGAAGTTGCACCAATACAATAGGGCGCACCAAATCGGCTTCGACAGCCGACTCCATCCCACTCGACAGCACCCTGCTCATATAGCCTCAACACAAGCAAAAGTGAAACCGTACAAACTAGCCTGATTAATACTCCAGCCAATCTCATTAGTGGCTAACCGCCAAGTGCCTTTTGGCAAAGTAAAGTCGAGAGAAGCACTAGACGCCGCACTTCTGAGCGGTGGCATAATGTTGATAGATGTGCCGCTTGTTGCCTCTGTCACAATGTAAAGCGCCGTGCCAATTTGAAAATAGTCGCCAGCAACTACACCCGCAAACGTGCCTGTCAGTGTGGTCGCGTTTATAGCGCCTGTGCCTGTCCCTGTAGCCGTTGTATTGTGCAAGGGGTTGCCGAGGGTAAAGGTATTAGCTTGACCCCGTAGAGAGGCAAAGAACGCCTCTACCTGCTTGGCCTCTGCGCGCTTCAATGGCGGCAATTGGACTTCCGCTTCCCACCTTACACCCTGATGCTGATAAACCTGCTGGTCATAGGTAAAGGGTGACTGACTAATTGCCGTTGCAGACCGTAGCCGCATGGTCATCGAGGTAAAGCCTATATTTGGAAACGCCGCCATTATGCACCCACCATTGCCTTACTGAAGCCACCGCCTCTCATTCTAGCATCTGCGACCGCTGACTTCGCGGCATTACTAATCTGTGGCAGTAAGTTAGCGATCTCAGCACGTACGGTTTGCTGTACGCCTGTCGTGACGTTGATATTCTGAACAACTGTGACACCACCGCCGCCTAACGCGTTGTTAGGTACTACCGAGCCATTGCCCGCTGGCACCATAAGCTCAGGGCCGCGCTCGCCTACAATGTAAGGCTGACCACCAGTGACAGGGCCGCCACGCGCTCTAAAGTTGCTGGCTTCAATGCCAAGGAAATCAGCGTCTGCGCGCGCATTGCTTATTGTTTTAGTGATAAAACCAAACGCCGCGTCAACAAGATACTTCTGTACAAGCATCTTGATGAGACTATCGACAACGCTCTTGGCCATATTGCGAATCGCATCACTGAATTTTTTAGCGCCTGTGATCGCTGACGTAAATGAGTCACCTAATCCTGTGATCGCCTGATCGCCCAGCTTTTCAAGCGCTGGCGTGAGATCGCCCGCCATCTCTCTAGCGTTTTGCAAGTTTGCCATAAACGTTTCAAAAGCGCTTGGCAGTTTCTCGTCTAAGTTATTGCCTAAATTGCCAATGTCGTTTGTGGTGCTTCCAATCGCTTCCTTCACTTTAAGAAGGCTTGCGATAATTGCCGAGAAATCAAAGTCAGTGAATCCTGTAAAAGTTCGGTCTGATTCTTCGCCTAACTCTTTAATTGCGGCATTTGTGCTTGTATGCTATCCCTGAGCCGTTCTTGATCCGCAACGATTGCTTCGTTAGTGTTGCTAAATGGCCCTGCGTTTTTAGCGTAACCAGCAAGTCGCTCTTCTACTGCGGCAAGATCCTCTTCTAAGCCTTGTAGGTCTTTTTGTTTCGATGGAGGAAAACGCGTCGTTTATTTGACGCCTGAAATTTACAACAAAGTTCCCCATGCTTACAAAAGCATTTAAAACGTCTTGTATGCCTTTTATTGCATCAGCCAAACTTTGAACAAAGTTGCCTGCTAATTCTTCACCAAACTCCTTGACGCTACCGTTAGCATCAGCAATGCCAGCTTGTACTTTTGTTGTAAGCAAGTCAGACAGTGCGGCAAGTGCTGGCGCTAGACCAGCAACGGCTTGCTTGACTATCCCGCCAAACAAAGACTGCATACGGAACAACGAGTCGTTAGCATCTTCTACGCCTTTGGCGGCACTCGACGACATCACAACACCAAGCGCGCGTGCCTCGCCTAAAAGCTCAGTAAGGCCATCGCGCCCTAATGCAAGAGTGTTTACGAGTGCGGCGCCTTCAGAATCGAATAGCTTGAACGCTATTTTGAGCGGGTTAACACCTCTGGTTTTCGCTTCCTCAAAGGCGTCTGCTAAGGTAAGCATTTGTTGGTCTAAAGGAAGTCGAGAGAGTTTTCGAGCATCGACACGAAGCTCACGCAATGCGCCTTTAGCCTCGCCTGTGCCAACTGCCGCCTCCGCCGTTCGACGAGTAAACCGCTGAAGCGCCATGTTCATCGTGTTGACTTCGACGCCTGTTAGTTGCCCCGCGTATTGCAGGGCGCTTAAGGCTTCGGTAGTAGTGCCTATCTTACTGGCGGTTTTTGCTAAAGCGTCGGTAGCAATTAGGGAGTTACGGATTAACAGACCCATACCGCCAGCGCCTACTGCGGCAACTAGCGCGGTCTTGAAGCTCAAGAAAACTTTGGAAAGCTTGCCAAATGCGGCCTTGATTCCGCGCAAGGCTTTCTGCGTTTGGTCAAACGCCTTAATTACAATGCTTACGGTTTCATTTGCCATCGTTCGACTCGCTCATGATCTTGAAGTAAGCGAGCCACTCATGGAACTCAGTAACCGAAATCTGCTCTACTTCTTCAATGGTCTTGTGTAACCGATCAGCCAAGGCAATTAAGTTCATCCGAGACTGATCGGACTTTAGTTTTTTTCGACATCCTCAAACCCCTCGATAGTGCCAAACATCTCGTTGGCAATATGAGAGACAACGGTTGTCTCCTCCCCCATTAAGTCCATGCGATCTTCAGCCGAGGTAAACAGCTTTTCGCCGTCCTTGCTCTCAGCTTTCATAAGGATGAGGTCAACCATTGCGGCAATGCTAGGGTTTTGCATTACTTGAGGGTGGCGCTTCTGCAACTCATTAAGGTCATAGCAGGTAAGGGGGCGACAGAACAAAACGAAATCGCCGTCACCGTCCCCCCATTCTGCAACGCTAATTTTGCGGCGCGAGCCTTTACGACGCGCCCGCAATTCTTTAGCGAGACCCATTAGTTAGACGCTTCTGTGATTGCGCCTGATACCTGCACCGAAAACGACGCCTCAACGAGACCATCGTATGACGCCGAAATAGTTTTAGCGGTAACGATCCCAGCGCCTGCATAATACTTCTCGCCGCCGCCTGTTCCTGTTGGGTGGATTTCCCAGTCGATAGCCGCGCCAGAATCAAGCACCAAGTGCTGTGCGTCTGCGTCGTCCCAAAGTGCGTCGATAGTTAGAGTCGCGTCTTTGAGGCTAGAAAGGTAAGACTTAACAGTGTCACCCATCACAGTATCTTCGATTGTGTCCGCAGTCTCGTCGATGCTGTATGAGCGCACCTCACCGACAACCGCCTCACTTCCTCCACTAGCGGCAACCTTTACCAAACCGCTTGAGCCTTTATGTGTAGCCATGAATTTTCTCCCTTACGCGTCACCGCGTGTATATGAGTAAAGAATCTGTACGGTGACAATGACGCCGCCAATGGGCTCTATTGTACCATCATCCACCTCAACGCTGATAACCTGCGTGTCTACCGCGTAACCTCCACGCGTCCTATCTTCATCGAGTTTTTCGTCGATAGCCTCTGCAATCTGGTTGCGGGCTGTGTCGATGTTCTTGTGCTTAACAAAGCAAACCAGCTCATAGTCAATCGTGCCGTGCCTGCTCGTTGAACTTCCGCCCATGCTGGCATCTTCACGCGTCTCGTTTGCTGTGCGCACTAATATCGCTGGGAACTGTGCGTTGGATAGCTTGTTAAAATCGAAAGGCTCGCGTGTCACTTTTTTGACGTTAGGGGTCGAGATAGCAGTCAGTGCCGTCACAATATTGGCGGCGATGTTTTCTCTAACGCTCATATCTTAAGCCCCTTAAAATAAACGTCACGTATAGCGCGGCGATCTGACTTGTTAAGTCCAAAGAATGGACGCGTTCGATTGTTCTGCGTCGCCTTCCTGGACTCCGTTTTGCTGTCGAAAAAATTAGTCCGTCTTGGCCTCGCAAACCATACTGAAGCGACTTCCGCATTTGACCCGTAAATATCAACCGCACTTTATTTGTTGGCAATGCTGGCGTTCTGTTTTCCCTAAACGCTTTATACGCTTTTGAATAAGGGCGGAAAGGTTGCTCTTTAACATCAAGGCCGAGGCTTGTGCGCTTGTTGATCCTGTTGACGCCTTCTGCCGCCGCTCTGCGCATCGCTCGCTTATGATTCTTCGTAAACGTGCGACCTAGCTTCTCCACCATCTTGCGGAGGTCACGGGGCTTTGTGTCTATGTTTATGGTAATCATCGGTCTAGGCGGTTAAGCGGAATGCTTTCCTTTTCCTTGTCAGTGACAGTGCCGTCGTCATCTGCGTCGTACTCAACACCATCCTGAAATACTGCGTCTAGCTCCTCGCCGTAACGCGCCTTGTAGAAGTCAATCATCTGCAAGAATCGGTCGTCGTCTACCCAATTGGTAAGCTGAGGAAGTGCATACTTCCAAAGTACAAGGTAAGACGTGGCGCGTGTCCACTGTGACTCTGTTAGGTAGCTCGCGTTCATTTCGCCAGCGATGCCCTTACGGTGCCACCAGCGATTGCGTATCTCACGCTCAACATCTGCCTGTGCTCGTGCGTGTTCGTCGGTGAACGCAGTAATGCCAAAGTCTAAGATGTCGGGGACTAATTCGGTTAGATTGCTGTCAGTGCTAAACGCCATGTAATCACCACTTAATTCTGGCGGACCAATAGACTGCATCTAATGGCGTCGCGTTACGTAGATTCTTTTCGTGTCGTGCGTACCAAGCCGCTCGCAT
>FUIF01002468.1_pt1 | contig 11728 bp, 11 predicted proteins | sample 1003461 | NCBI WGS metagenome assembly FUIF01 (sample SAMEA80401918, study PRJEB19352) | marine metagenome
CAAGATATTTGTGATTTGCCGTCTTAATTAAAACCCAATAATACATTTAATCCTCCAAAGTTATTTTAAACCCATCACCGTTAGGCCTTATATTTAGTGGACCATCGTTAAGGGTAGACCACTGCCCTACATCGGATATGTAAAAACATACATCTTTATGCGATATCGTTACATTCGATATCGTTACATCTCCGCTTATTATCTCCATTTGTGTTCCAGCCCCGTCGATAAAATATAAATTTGTGGGGTACGTTAAAGAGAGATTAGCCGCGTCTTGCTTTGGAAGGCCCGGCAGGCAAGGCATACCCGGACGACGTCATCCGAGAATTTTCTCGCGGCTATTCTCGGACTAATTCGATTAGAGCTAGGGCCTATATACTCCGTCCCGGCCTCTTCTGTATAAATATTGCTTGACTGCCAAAGAACTCCATCGTCGATATAATAAGTTCGTCTACCTGAGGGGGGCAGAGTGAATGATTCGGAGCCGTTCGTTACCGTAATAGATTCTGTGGTGCTCTCGTTAACTACGAAAACAGACTGAAGCCATACGCCTCCGCTAACTAGAGAGAGCGTCAACGTCTGCCCGGAAGCGATAGCTGAATCTACATTTATTCGAGTGAGGTACACCTCCGAAGGCATTTCGTACGAAACGCTTTCTGTCATAGAAACGGTGTATGTCGTAGTAGTTCCCGACTCGCCTTTATCTCTTTCCCAAAAATTGCCTGCCATCTAATTAGCCCTCATTCCCCAGTATACTGTAGTACCAGATCCGGCCTCGAGAACGATCCGAATATGACTCGGGATCGGACACCAGAACTGCGTCTGATCATCAACCATGAAACCGTCACCGTCTATTCCGGAGAGTTCCCAATCCATCCAGACACCCGTGCCGGCCGTAACTTCCGACTTAGTCGAGTAGGATACCTGAATCTTATAGCCGCCTGTTCCTTCCTGCCGGGTTATTCCAGCGGTCAGCTGACCGACATTCGATGGGATCCAAAGTTCCTCACCGTAAGTCAGCTCGTCATCGCCTGACTCGACTGTCTCGCTCCATTCGAAAGCGTTATTTGTACCGTAGACACGGTCTAAGTTTGTAGCCATATGCTCTCCTTATGATTCCCAATAGATACCGGAGCTTGTTAAAGTATTCGGACTTACGTTTGCTGACGCCTGCCCCGGTGAATTGTTTGTATCCATGCGAACGATAGCCCCATCCTCTAAATAATTATAGAGTATGTTACTTGTTACATCCGCGGAAATATTTGTTTCTCCACCTTTTGTATAAGATATATTTTCTGTACTCCCGTCATCCGATCCAAAGTATGTAAGTGTTGCTTTTCCTTTGAAGTTATGCAAAAAATATTCATCTGCGGTACTAGGGGCCCCTGTATACCAACAGTTTAGTATGCCATAATTTACAACGTATGGATAACTGCCTGCGCCGCTTACGGCGTTTGTTTTTGCTATACATCCCTCTTCGACTCTCAAAGTTTCATTAGTTGATGTAAGTACATCTATGTCTAAATCTAAAATTCCGGCGTAAAGCCTTGCAGCGGATTCTAAGACAACCCCGTAAGAAAAATCTGTCCCGTTAAATGATCTTACCCTACAATAAGCTCCTTCTGCCATTTTCAGAAAAGTTCTTGTTTCGCCATAATCAGTTTCGCTTGTGTCTACAATATCATTAAGCCAGAGAGTGGGGCCGATTGCACCGTCTGAAAAGTAGAATAAAGGATCGTCGTTATCTATAGAACAGTAACAAGTCCCATCGTCTGAGATAGTGATCCACCCAAGATTAAGAGCGGCTACCTCAATGTTCTCCGTGATTATAAAACCATCTTCGAGAATAACTTGAACACTGATACCACCGTTCACGAAGGTCATAAACGACTCAGACAAATCAGTGAGAGCTTCCGAGATAGAAGCGTATTCATCGTCGGCCTCTGAGTCAGGGGTGGTCTTGACGTAAACCGTGTAGGTATCTCCGGAGGAAGGCATCGTGAAGCCTTTAACACGGACTGATTGAAATCGAGCACCACCCTCCTCTAGGATTTCCCAGGCAGGGTCACCATCAATTTCTGTTGCAGACTTTAAGGTGTTCTGAATCGCTGTACCAGTAGAGTCCATCTTGATAGATGTATCGGTTAGTGTTTCCCCTGTGTCACTATCTACAGCAGTAACTTTCGCAGTTATCGATGTAGAGTTAATCGCAATACTCGCTGTGTTTTCATCGATACTTGACGTGTTCGCTGATATACTTGTTGAGTTTTCATCGATACTGACAGCCTGTAGTGTAATGCTTTCTGAGTTCTGCGATATCGATGTGATAGCGTCATCTACACTTCCGGAGAGCAAAGTAATCTGATCTGCTTGAAGTAGAATCTCGTCTGCCTGTATCGCGATAATACCGTCAAGATTGCTTAGTAATGTCGCGTTATTTTCCGATGTCAGCGTAGCCTCTTCAATAAAGCTCTGCATTTCGTCAGACAGATCTGATAGAGAAACCGTCCCGATCTCAAGGTCATCGACCTTGAAGCTCCAGGGTGACTTCATATAGAGCTTCGGGCTGTCAGATGTATTCGGGTCATCGAACTCGAAAGCATCGAAAGGAAACAGAGACGGGGACTGCCCGACTACATCGACAGAACCAGCCCTTGTCTGGAGCGATAAAGCGCTTTCGCTAGTTGTTAAAGATGCCATAAGCTAACTCCTCTTAAGTCCAATCAATGTCTGGGTCTTCCCAGCCAGCTCTGCAATCCGTAGAACAATCGATATCTATTCCGAAGATTCCGTATTCATCGTACTGATCATTAACGGCAGATGAACCGTTCGCTGGGGTCCTGCTGGCTCGGGCTTCATAATCTGAAAAGTCCGCGGCCCAGATTCTCATAGCAGCTCCCGACGGAATATTCGTTTGACCTTGCTTTATATCTAGGTACACCCTAGTGATGAACGTTCCAGTATCCCAATCGACATCGACATCCCATTTCCAATAGTACTCCCCAGCGGCTAGAAAGAACTCCACCGTGTAGTACCCACTTGACGAACTGATATCACGGACTGTGACGTAATCTTCGTCGACCGTGAAGTTACCATACTCGAGCGTCATGACCAGAGTTCCGTCGTCATCGTCTCCGGTGTAAAGGCGAAACCGTGTCGTGTCCCCAGGAGCTAAATTATACATTGTTAATTCAGCGTTCACAAGATCGGGATAATCATCTGTAATCGTTGACCGGGTGTAGAAATGCCCGGTCTTCGTTTTATCCGTACTCGAAAACACTGTATGCCTCACGCTGTGGTAAACCTCGTGCGTAACCGTCTCAGCATTATATTCGTTCTGGTCAGCGGCCGTAGGTCGGTCGCCCACACTAGGTGTAGCCATGGAAACCTCCTAAACCCAAACGACGCCGTATACTGCTTCGAAATACGCCGTGTCTGCGTAGATATTGATAGGCATGTAGTCCTGTTCGTTATGAACGCTTGAAGCGGTAGCTGTGTCGCTATTTGATCCTGCGGTCGGATCGAAGATGTTGAAGTACTTTGCGATCATCAGTCCGTCGTAAATGTCATCGGCCCGTACCGCCTTCTCTCCGTCTTCCTCGGAATCAAATCCGACGTTATCGATTAGTTCATCAATCGTTACGGAAGGAACCGTCGGTGAATGCAGGAAGTTCTTGACACCGGATATGTCCTGATCGAAAGTGACGTTCATAAACTCAGAGGCTTTGAATACTTCCGTCAAGGTAATTGTATCGCTATCCCAGCCGCCAGTCTCAGACCACGTCGGCATGTACACAGAAATTGATTTCGTGTACCTATAAGAATCGGCCAACGTTCCGGTCTCTTCGTCAACCTCGGGATCGAGATCGGTAACTGTCATATCAACCACAAGCCGGCCGACGGCATCCGGATCGTTTGTATTCTGGTAATAAACGCGCTCGTCAGAATCAGAGAGCCCGTCAGTTACCATGACCCGAGCAGACCCTTCACGGTGTGTTCCACCTGTTGCCGTGTAGTCGTCGTCTTCGGTCTCGGAAGGACCGAACATGTGCTCGCGATCCTCGCGTTCGACAATGGCCGTCTTCAAGTTTCGTATCTGCTCAGCGACATACCCCGGGTTATTCCCGTTGCGCGGTATAATATTAAATGTCGAGTTCCAAGTACTCATTAGTCAGACTCCTTCTGAACAAACATACCGCCAGTTTTCTGACGTATAAAATCCTCTTCAATATCCGTACGCATCTGATTGATCAATTGGTTGATCTGTGACTTCAAAGCCATATCTTCCTCAAGGTCTTTTAATCGTTTTGTTTCAAGCCATGAGCAAATCAACAGAAGAACGTGATGCCATTCATCAGGGATATCGATATCATCTACCATCGTCTCGAGATCCGCGGGCAACCGCTGATACTCAACATTAAACCAGGTGGGATCCTCGATATACGAATCGAAGTACAGGTGATCCCCGAGAGTATAATACTCCTTAGGAACGCCCGTTCTCAAATAGGGATCGATCAGGTTCTCTTTGAACCCGGGACGAGAAAGAACTGCACCGTTCTCCAGCTCCGTCACCTTCAGGATATTCCGAGCCGTAGATCTGAGGGGGGCATGGAAGCCGTCCATGTCCGCGGTGGTGTCGATCATGAAGTGGTTGAAGAAAAACTCTACAGAGAACGACGTAGTTCCGGAAAGCGTCGTATCGTCAATGTCTTCCTTTAGGTAGACGTTAACTGTTCCGGAAGTATTCTCGAAAGCGTACATAACCATGTAGTCGTACTCTTCAGTTTCGTCCGAGTCGTTGGTATAGGTTAAGCGGAGCATCGCGTTTTCCAGAGTCTCCTCTGTTGCCCAAGAGGGCATCGACGCTAGTTGGAATGTCTGATCATCCTGTTTAGTAACCGCGGTTACGATACGAGAGGATTCGGAGATACCGAGCTTTACGTTCTGGTTCACGAAGAACTTCTTAAAGCGAATCGGGCGCCCGGCCGAGGTTCTCCAATTGAAGAGAACGAGCTGGGCTGTATTTATAATCCGGAGGTAGTGCGCTACCCCGTCGGATGAACTGTCTAAGTTATCGGGAGTATTTGTTCCTGTAGTTAGAAGGGGATCTAAATCGGAAGGCTCTCCGGCGTACTCCCAACACCGCAAGATGAAATCAGTTGTGTCCATTTATTTCTCCAACAAAAGGGGGCCGAAGCCCCCTCTTTAGAGGGTGGAACCCTCAGGAGTCTGCACTCTAGGAGTGAGAAACTCCGGTGATGTTACCGTAAACTTCTTTGTAATCATCGCCCCAGATACCGAAACGCTGCTTAGCTTTGTACTCGGTATTGTCCGTGCGGAAGTCAATATTAGAAGTCTGCTTAGGCTTGTCTTTCCAATAAATGGAAAGGTCATGATTCTTACCGAGACCGAACCATCTGTCGTCATCCAGGAATCTGGAATCGAAAATGCTGTAGGCTCCGGTGAATCCGTTCTGGGGATTACCCAGGTTGAGCATGTGAGCATTCTCCTGAACACCAGAAGTATTCAGAGTTGCGCCCAGACCAGCCGCGGCCTGGGAACCACCAAACATCTGAGTCATCAGACGGTGGGCCACATACTTATCGGACTTGGAAACCAGGAGAGTACCCAGTTCAGCGATAGCAGGGTAGGAGTTTTCGTCTACCATGTTATCCCAGTAGGCAAGCATTTCAGCGAAAGTAGTTTCGGAAAGGTCACCAGCAGCGGTAGGAGTATTGTAGAAAGTACCTACACCGAGAACATCCCGAAGGAGTTCATGGCCGGCGGAACCGCAGAAAGCGGCATTATCCTTGGAGAGGGAATTATCTTCCATCTCGTTGAAATACTGGAACGCCTGAATATCGGTATACACACGCAGAGACTTGGCGAGATCTGCAGGCAGCTTCTTGAGCTGACCAGTCAGGTCGTCGTCCAGAGCTTTCTGGGTAATGGTGTATCCGAGACCAGAGTAGTAGTAATCCCTACGTCTGATGTTACCTTCCTCAGGAGCATCGAAAACAACGCCAGCGCCCTCTTCAATACCCTGTGCAATACCCAGACCGGAGAGTTCTCCCTGGGAATCGTAGGAACCGGGACCCGCAGTTTTCGAAGTAAAGATCTTGTCATACTCCGTAGGGGCTTCCATCATCGTGTCATAAAAGATTCTATCAAGTTCTTTAGAGTTAGTGACCTGATAAGCTTTCGAGTTAATTACGTTAGACATCAACTACCTCCTTATACGTAATAGCTGGTGTTAAGGAAAAAGCCCCTAACAATAGTGGCGTAGCCGTCATCGTCCTCTTCGACAATTTCAACTACCCGGAAATCTCCATCGCCGGAAGCATTGACCACAAGGCCAGCCCCGTCGGTATCGAGATCGCAGTCGTACCCAACGACAATACTTGCCGAAACGGTATTAACGTCGGCTTCGATAAGAGTCTGCTTATCAACAGGAACTCCAGAGCGTCAACAGAAGAGCCTCCGAGGGGAAACTCGGGAGCAAAATCTTCATCGCCAGAGTGATTCGAAATACAGATACCGGCTACTTCGTCGTCAGGGGCATCAGCAAGAGTACCATCAAGCTGTACAGCAACCCCTTTTTCAACGAGGCCATAGGCCATCGAAATCGTAATCAGCTCGGGAACTCGTCCGGAAGTCGGTTTAGCAACTTTGAACATATGTGTCCTCCAAAAATTTTTAAGGGGCCGCAATGACCCATTTACACAAAAAGGAAAAACCCTCCCCAGACAAGGGAGGGAGAAAGGAAAGAAGAACAAACTACTCGTCTATATTAACAAGCTTGACCCCGGCGCGGGAAAAGTCTTCTTTAATCTGAGATTTGTTGGTGTCGATAAGTCTACGCTTCAGCTCGCGCTGACGCGCTTTAACTTCGAGACCGACTTCAACAGGACGTTCTAAAAGAACCATCTCGGGATTTCGCTGCCCCCCTATGAACTTTCGATCGGAACCAGACGCGCCGTATCGGGTAACAATATCCTTATCCTCGGATATTTTAAAACCATTCCCAAGATGTTTATTAAGTTTGTCCATGCGCCCCCAGTAAACTTCTTTACCTTTAGGCACATTCGCTACAGCTGTTTTCTCAGCGGCACTTCCTGCCTGAACATCGTAATCCAGACTAAAGCCCCGCTGTCCATCTACCGCTCCACCGATAACATCGTCACCTCTGGAGATAGCCTGGGCCAATCTGTAGCGTGTCTTAAACTCAGGTTTCAGTTCAGCTACAATAGACTCCGGCAACTTAAGAAAATTCTTCATGTCGTCGAAGTGCAGATCTGAACCGTCACTCTGGTATTGTAGCACATCTTCGGGGGTATTGTCAACCCCTATCGTGATTACTTTAGGTTTCGCTGTCCGCTTTCTTTTGGGGGCTACAGCCTCTACCCCGCTATCTACTGCTTCACTCATTAAATTACTCCCATCGCCTTAGCTTTATCGTAAATATATTCCTGCTGATCTTCATCATCGAAATCCAATGCCTTACTCAATGCGAACTGCCTGAGCTTAGCCGCTTCACTTTTCGTTACCCGAATAGTTCCAGGCTCCTCGGGCTCCGGCCTTGCCGTTGAGGGGGGCAGGCTGGCATTTGTGAAGGGGGCCGGTTGTGCCGAAGTCTGAAGCTCGGCCATTTTAGCTTCGAGGAGAGCCGCTGCTTTGTCGGCTACGATCTCGTCAAGATGCGCTAAGCGGACTTTCCCGATAGCTTCTGTATAGGAAACCTTCGAGTCTCCTTTGGTAAGGGCATCGACCTCAGCGCTATATTTCTCCAGGACGTCTTTACTGGCAGGATCGCTCTGCGCTGTGAGTCGTTCGATCTGTGATGCCTGCTTAGAAATCACTGCCCCCTGCTGTTCCTGCAACTGCTGAATAACCGGAGTGATCAGCTCATAAACAGACTTCGAGGGGTTGTTGAAGAAGTTTCCGTCGATCTTCTTAGCCAGCTCCTCAAGGTTTACGGAGGGGGCCGCTTCTTCTTTGGGCGCGTTCTGCTTCTGCATCTCCGCCAATATCTGGGCCATCATCGCCGTTTCTCCGCTGGGCTGTGCCGGGGCGGGTTCAGCTTTGGCCTCGAGCTTAGCAGTTAGTTCTTCGATCTTAGCCTCGAGGGCCAGATGCTTATCGTCCGGTTCGGAGCTGCCCTCTACGGGATCATCGACGATCTCGATTCCGAAGGTCTGCTCCTGGGGAACAGCTCGCTCATTCTCAGGGGTTTCCGGAGTCTGACCGGCCCCCTCCTCTACCATTATTGCCATTACTTCTCTCCTGTTAGAAATTGTCGTAAGTTAAAGAGAGCAGCCTCCGATTCTTCGTAGGCCCCCTTCATTTTCCAAAGTTCATTCGTGTCATTCGCCGATTTAAATCGGTCGACCACCCAGCTCGATCTCTTCGAGTTCAGGTCCAGTAGGGCCTTCACCAGGTGTGGTTCCCTCTCGTTCAGCGTAACTAAGTCCTCCGCCACTTTCTGCGGGAAGTTGTACGGCTGCTTCATTAGCTTGTTGAACATCGGCTCTTGCCATTTCGCTTTGAAATCCACTGAGTGCGTCCTCCTTCTGCCTGTCGGCTATCCGTAAAGCTTGTTCCATCTCTCCGACGTAGAACGTAAAGTCCTGTACGTTATCAGCATCGTATGCCTGAAGTGCGTCTTCCATTAGTTTGGTCAGACCGACCATCGCGGTCGATACTGCTTCGGTTACCCGGGGAGCCTGCGCCAGCTGAGGATTGTCGAGCTGCGCCGACAGCTGAATAATCTTATCGGTATAGGCCGTGTACAGCTGAAAAAGGCCAATAGCCTGCTGCTGTTTCGTTTCACGACTATCCTGGATAGCGGCCAGACGAGCCTGGAACTGAAACTTGTATAGGATGTCTTCGACGTTCATATCGAGAACCTGCTGACAATAGAGACGGTCGTCTTCAGGGAGCCCAGAAAGATCAATCATTTGAGAATGCCGAACCATCTGATAGAGGATCAGCATACCGATTTCGGAGAAGGCCTGGGCCAGATTGTCGGCGACAGCGTCCAGGAGCGTATTGGACTGCCCGGCAAGGAACTGTGTTCCGGATGCTCCGATTCGATTGTAACCGCCGACATCATTTCCGGAGAGAATGTCTGAGGCACCTGTGGCCTCGTCAGCCATACTCTTAAGGATCTGCTCAGAAGCGATCGATTCAGTTCCGATAGAAGGGAACCGATGTACCACTATGTCTTCCCGAGGAATGGCCGTCTCGATAAAGCGCCCAGGGTAAACACCGATGTCGTCCCCGAAGCCTGAGCCCTGAGCCGTAACCACGAAGGGTCTCATCGACAACTGCATTGAATCATTACGCATGTTGTGGAGCGCTGAAGCCTCGTCCTGGAGGGAGATCATAATATCTCCGACACCAAGAGCGTACAGCATATGCGGCTGCTTAATATACGGAAGACGGACATAATCGCGTCGGCCGATATCATTGTACTCGGCACGGAGGATTACTCCAGTATCCGGCTCGATATGGACGATAATGTCTTCAGGAAACCCGTCACCGTCTGCATCCCAGAAAACGTTACATTCGTAAACCGCGTACCACTTGTTCCTGTCGTCGATCAGGCCTCCGGTATCGATACCGAGAGCTTCAGCTGCGGCTTCCTTCGAGTCATCAAGTTCGGTCGTGGAGGCCAACACCTGGTCAACATTTACATAGAAGCCCTGCTTCTCCAGAGTCTGCAGTTCGTGCATGTGCTTGTAATAACGAACACCTACCCAGGGAGCTTTCTGGAGGTCGGACCATTCGGCTCGAGTCAAGAAGTCTTCGAAGGGGATCACGGTCAGATCGGGCGACGCCTTCACGACTTTATCGACGAGCTCAGGGGAACCGTCCTGTCCGATTCGCTTGAAGCGGATATTCTCTGTCGCGAAGGGAACCTTCACAAACTGTGTTCCCAAAGAGACACAGTCGTAGGTTAGATCCCAGGCCTTGTCGGGGAAGTTCATCTTGAAGGGTGAAGTCACGTACATATTCACGAGCTTGGTTATGGCCTCAGCATTCCGTTTGTACTGCCCGGGAGAGTCATAGACGAATAAAGGTGTCTTCGCTTTAAGGGACTGGACAATCTTGGTTGTAATCGTATTCGTCTTCTGGAGCGCCATGGTCGGCTCTACGTTCGAGGCATTCGGCCACGGAAAGTCTTTTATTTCGTGCTCAGGCTGAGCCAGGCGCTGCCGGCGGATTGTTTTATTTCGAGCAATCTTCTTCTCGCGTCCCGCGTCTGCGATAACCTGCTCGATCTCCGTTTGGAGATAAGAGACACACGCCTGCTCGTTCTCTTGTGAATCGAATATTCCATAAGAGGAAGGAACTAGCTTGTCCTCCTCGGGAATATCATCTACTATTTCTAAAGCCATAAGACCTCCTAATAACCTGCTCTACCACGGATATTCGAACGTACCCGGACACTTTGTTTCTGTTCTTCGCTATCGCGAAGGGCTTCCTTATTCTTCGGAGTGGCTAACCCACGGTCAGCAATCTCCATTGCGTCGAGAGTATCCTTATGTGATCCTCCCGGGAAAACCTTTAGCTCCTCGTCAATGAACTTGAAGATCGGCTTCGCGGCGTAGAGCCGCCCCTTGTTAAGAAGAGGCTCCAAAAAATCTCGAAGCTTAGCGTCTTTATCGGGTAATGGCTTTATCCGCCGCATCGATAGGAACGTATTGCGCTCCAACTGCTCTTCCTGGATTGAGTTCCACACGAACTTGAAGCCTCCGTGTGCCTCTATATTCGTCGTCCGTATGTAACCCTTGAAGCGAGTGTATAAACGGAACAGGTGGTTATAGAGTTGTGTCGGACTGAAATATCCGACAGCACCATCGATATAGAAGCGTCGATCGTGATGATCTCGTGCCTGAACGACGATAGCCGATCTGGAAGTCTTGTTCGAGACTTTCTTCTCTGACGCTGCAGGGTCAAGCCCGATGGTTACATGACAATCACGGAGATCGATACTACCACCTTGGAAATATATTCGATAGCCGTGGGCTTCGGTGTAGTCGAGATCGCAATCCTTGACACCGTACTCAGAGAACTCAGAGACACACGCAGCATGAGGATTGTTCAGGTACTGCGTGAAATATTTCCAGGGGTCTTTAACCTTCATCCGATCAAGTTCTTTGGCTCCGACTTTCTCCGGAAAGATATAGCGATCTCGTTCAATGGCCATCCTGTAGTAGACCGACCAGATACCGGTATCGTCGTTACGCTCGTAAGGCAGCTCGTCCCAATAGCCGTACATGTTCTTCAACTCTGTAAAGATATCCTCGTATGGGTCATCCAGGGCGTACCGTGTAGCTGCCAAGAATACCCGGGACTTCCTCGGGGAGATCAATAGGGTATCCTGGTTCGTTGAGAACCACTGGCCACGCTTGATCATATCAGCCGTAGCCAGTCGAGAACTGTCGAGCTCTTTTTCCGACACAAGGTCATCTACGGAGAGGAGGTCCACGTGGACACCGGCCACAGCTCCACCGGCTCCCAGGCATTTAACTGACGAGTCAGAATGGGACGATCGGTTCGGGAGCGTCATCTTCGTGGAGGACCATTCTTCAGCAAGGACATTCCCATTCGTCCCCTTAGGGGGGCAGTGATAAGGGAACAGTTGTTCGACCAACGGATTGTCTGCGAAGGTAGCCTTAACAGGAGCCATGAACTCTGCCGCTCGTTCTATGTTCGATGCGGC
>FUIF01005474.1_pt1 | contig 11727 bp, 17 predicted proteins | sample 1003461 | NCBI WGS metagenome assembly FUIF01 (sample SAMEA80401918, study PRJEB19352) | marine metagenome
TCTGGCTCATACAATCCCGTATTATCGTCCAAAGTTGTTCGGTAATAGTTATAGTAATTACCATCAATCATTTGTAGCAACTAAATCTAAATTTTTTATGGTTAGGATATAATTTTCCATTATTTTTAATGGGATTTTCAATTTCTATTAAGTCATTACCATAACCTTGTTCCACTTGTTCATTGCTATAAGCAAAAATTTCATTATCTTCATTTTTAAAATAATTCATAATTTTATCCTTTATCTTAATTCAAACCATTTAGGTATTGCTAATGTAAAAGAAGAGTCACATTCCACCTTATAAGTTGAATTATTTGGTACAATAAAACTCACAGAAGAATTAGTACTATAAGATTCTCCTACATAAACAGTAGTTACATTTATATTATTAATATAAATATATATAACGCTCTCCATTATTAGCATTAGTTTCTATTAAGATAGTAATAGGATAACCTGTTGAATTGGTGAAATTAGTAGACTCTGACCTATCACTTGATACATCTTGCCAAGTTTGATTTAGACCTATTAAACCTTCTTTTATATTTGTACTATCTATGAAGATTTCACCCTTAACATCTAAATCCCCACTTCTTATACTAGCACTTGTAACTGTAAGTGTCCCTGTTGGTGTTCCACTTGCTGTATAAGTAAACTCTGTATCATTTACATATGTAATAGTGAATGTTCCGTTAAGATAATCTTCATCATCACTTACTGTTGAAGTTATACCGCTTATGTAAACTGTATCACTATCGTTTAGATTATGACCTGATGATATTGTAACTGTCGCTGTTGTGCCTGAATAAGTTATACTATCGGGTGTTAAGTCTTGACCTATTGTTAATGAGCCGATTTTTGTTTGGCTTACTTTAGATTGATGTAGTGACTCGTCTATGGCTTCTTTAACATTAGTGGCATCTAAACCACTATCACTATTATCATAACTTGTTGAGAGTGCTGTTTCTCCTACTAAGACATTCCATTGAGTGCCGTTATAAATTTTCCTAACTTCATCAGCAGTATTGTAATAATAATCCCCAGCTTGTAATGCATTTCCATCATCTCTTGTTATTGGGTCTGTAGCACTTGCTGATATAATATACAACATCTCTTCTCTACTACTTTCAGCATTACTAGCACTAACCGAAGCTTCTAAAGCTTTATCAGTTGCTATTGTAGCATTATCATCAGCTTGTAGTATTTCAGTTAGATTAGCATATATAGCATCTAACCCAACCTTATCAGCAAACAAACTATCTAAAGTTGCCTTGTCAGCATATAAACTATCTAGTGTTGCCTTATCCGCATATAAACTATCCAATGTAACCTTGTCTGCAAACAAACTATCTAAAGTTGCTTTATCAGCATACAGACTATCTAGTGTAGCTTTGTCTGCATACAAGCTATCTAATGTGGTCTTATCAGCATACAAGCTATCTAATGTAGTCTTGTCGGCATACAAGCTATCTAATGTAACTTTGTCTGCATATAAACTTTGTATCTCTGCTTCAATTCCAGCTACTGTTACAACCTCATCTTCAATTCCAGCTACTGTTACAACACTATCATATATAGACGCTACAATAGCTAAGTCACTAGCACTATCCCCTAGCTCCTCTTCTGTGTCAGCAACTCTAATTTCAAAGTCAGAATATGTAGTGGTATCTAAAACTTCTTCAAATACTATCGCATTGTTTATTATGTCATATAGTGAACTAGAAATAAGCTCACTTTCGCCTGTTATATTCGTTGCATATACCACACAATAAGTTTTACTTGGTATATATTTTGTCTGTGGAAATACCTTAGTAGTCCCATCTGTTGAGTAATACTGTGTTTGAACTGCCATTATCTTCTCCTATCTCTTGCATTATAGTTACCCTCAAGTGATAAACTTGTTATCTTAAAACCACTGCTTGTGTCATCAGTGATATGTAACCTTATATCTTTACTATCTCCAAATATAATAGGCTTTTTATCTACTACATAAGAAGAGTCTATACTTCTGAATGTTCCTCTTTTTACATTTTGGACTATTAATCCAAATTGACTGTCATCTTCTGCACTAACAATGCATGATTTCATTTTAAGATTTCCACTAATTTGCTTTACACCATTACTTGACCCGTAAACCCACTCGCCTAGTGATATTGTTGATTTAACATTATACCCTATATTCTTAGTGTTATAAGTTATATCCCAATCATTATACTCCCAATCATTAACACCGAAACTAAAAGATGAATTTGATAGTAAGTCATCTGTACCACTTGCACTAAGAAAAGATATACCACTAAAATTCAAATCTCCATCATCATTTATATTAATCTCAATAGATGTCACAACTTCTGTCGGTTTTCTGCTTATGTTTAATTCAGAATTTACAGAGGTTTCAAATCTAACAATCGAGTTTTCATCTTTTATACTTGCTGTAATTGTATAATCAGTAAACTCATCAAGTAGAGAAACTGTTACTGATGTTACTAATCTATGTGAAAAAGAGTAAGTCAATGCACCAGATATATTCGTACCAGACAAATATAAAACATCTGTATCATTATCTATAAATTCAGTAACATCTATAAATTTGCTAGTATGCTCTTGAGGATGTATAGGTTGTACTTCAAATCTATCAATATAAGTTAAGTCATCTTCTTCATCAACCCAATAACCTTCATCATTCCATGTTGTATTATCATTCCATAAACCACTTCCAACTATCCAATCAACACTATAATCAGAGTTGTAAATTCTTTTTGTCATAAAGTTAAGATTTTTACCCATAGCAAATACTTTATATATATCAGCTTCGTATTGCCATTTAAAAAAAGCAGACTGAACTCTAGTTGAACCCTCATCATAATACTTATATACATATATAGTATTTTTCTCATCTGGAGTAGTTAGGAATAGCATATTGTTTACGGGACTTGCAGTCATAGATGTTATGTTGCTAGGTATATACTTATCTACATGAGCAGAAACATCAACTGCTTGTGAAACATCATCTGTACTTACAAAGTATTCCATTAAAGCAGTATAGTTACCTCTAATAGCACAAAAGAAAATAATGTTATTCATAAATATAGGTCTTACATTTTTGTTTATTTCATAGCTAGATGTTTGTGATATTTGCACACTATTAGGACTTAACACTCGTCCTCCATCTAATTTAAATTGAGCCTTATCTGAAAACAACATCATACTGTCTTGCAAGTAAACAGCATACTCTAATGATATACTTTTAGTTGTATCTACTGTTGCATCTATTCTGTCAGAGTCTAGTAATGCTACAACAGATGTTCTAAAGAAGTTTCCATACTCTCCGGCTTCACTTAATACAACTGTATTGCCCGTTACAAAACCAAGTCTATTTTTAAAGAAAAACATATCCTTAATATAAGTATCATCATCTAAAAAACTAGGAGCAGTATTAGAGTCACTATCTCCGACTTCATATCATCCCACTCATCATAAGCACTAACTGTAAAAGTATCATCTGAATTTCTAGTAATAATATGTGGCATAGTTGTACTATCTAGTTTAGGCTGAGTATCTAAACCTAAGCTCTCTTGCCATACACCATCTAAATATTCTAACCAATAACCATAGCTATTTTCACTATTCTCTATATCTACAACTTGCACTAAACATTCATAAGGCATAGTCTTTGGTAAGTCTTCCAAATACTGAACTTCCATTGACCAACCAAAACTAGCCTCATCTCCATAAGTGTCAGTCATATATACATTTGTTATAGCTGAACCATCAGAGGTTACTACTTTAATTATATTACCACTTTGAACAGCAGTAAAACCACTTTGAGCATTAATATCATCTTTGATAGCTTCTGCTGCATCTTCTGTATTTGTATAATCTATAACAGTGCCAGAAATAGAATAATTGTCAGATGTTATAACATAACTATAATCATAACCATATTCAGGCTCACTAGAGCTAATCCATAAAAATGCTTGTTGCTCATAGTCAGTAGCTGGAGTTGTGATTGTTTCAACCTCACTTGTAGTTGTTGTTTCAACATAATAATCACTTTCAACAGCATCCCATAAAACACTTGTTTCATCACTTATTTCATTTAATGTTAAAGACACATACACTTCTGGATTTTCTCCATCTAGTCTAGTTATAGTTATATGCTTTTGCCCAGATGTTTCAATTAATCCAACAGAATATATAGAAGAGTCTAAAAACCCAGACACATTTACATATACATTAGTTATATATTCATCATAGGAGTCAAAAGTATAATCCTCAAGATTGTCCGTTGAGAGATTGAAAAATGTTAATCCGCCATCATATGAGGTTGTATCTTCTGCAATTTTAACAGAGTCTATTTGTGTTTGTATAAGTATCCCATCTACAATCACATTTGTTGTAGACCCTGCAAGATATATATCGTATAAGTGTCCTTCTGTATATTCTGTAACTAATCTAGTTGGTGCAAAATCTTCTTTGTTTAAAGTAGTATATGAAATAGGAGTTGTTGTTTCTCCCCAGTCATCATATTCAATAGAATTTTGTATAGAAAAGCTACTATTGTTTAAAGGAGTAGTTAAGAAAGTAGATGTAGTTTTATATACAGTTATGTCTTCTGTGGTTGAGTCAGTAGTTGAACCAAAAGTATAAGGGTCAAGTAATGGCTGTACATTTTTATTAGCTATGAATGTTGTATCTTTAATTGTAATAGCTGAATACCCACGATAGTTAGTGTAAGGAAACAGATAATCATATGCACTATCTTCAAATGTTAGTAAGCCATTAGCTTCATTATATACTTTACCAGAGGATACATTAATAATCTGCATCCCGTCTTTACTTATTTGTATAGAGTATTTCTCTTCACTGCTTCCAGATAATCCCCTATCATATTCATAAGCCCACATATCATATGAGAAATTAACACTATCTGCTAACTTTAGTATTTCAGTAGGATTTCTTTTCATTAACCCTTGACTTAAAGTAGGATATCCATTGCTCATCTCTTCTACTTGAGTATCTTGTCTGTGCATAGCTGATTGTTGATTAACACCACCATATAGAGCTGATTTATTTGTTATCACTAAAGACATACTAGCTCCTATCTATATCAAAATCACTAGATAACATTGAGGCATTAGTAGTTGAAGCTTCACTTCTTCTAGCTTCCATGTAAGCATCTCTCTCTTCTTCTAATGCAAAAGAATGTGCCGTAGAGTCTGCACCAATAACATTATCTCTAAAAACCCTAGAAGCCTTAATCGTAATATAATTTCTTAATGCGAATGGTAAAGAGTTAAACTCCATATCCCAAGTAACATCAACCTCTACTACATCATCAAATCTAATAGATTGGTCAGACTTAGAATATAGCTGATGATTTCTAATAATTACATCAGAGTCACTAGATTTAACCTCCATCATATTAACGGGTATAGATATAATACCACTAGAGTCTGGAGTAAGTGTGTAGTCTGTATCTGTATTAACATCCCAACCACTAGATAAAACTTGCTTCTTTATTCTAATAAGAGTTGTTCTTGCCATCCTAGCTTCTAATACAGCATCAAAATCGTCTTCATCTTCTATATCTTCTAAGCCAACTGCATTTAACATTACATTGACACTGCCTAAGAGTGCTTTACTAGAGTCGTCATCAAATTCATTATAAGCCATTGGAAACCTTTGTATTGTAGTAGCATTTATTTATATCCTCCGAAGAGGACATAGTAATTGCTACACTGATTTAATTGCAGCAACAGACTCACAACGAAGACTAGACATACCATTAGAGAAGTATGACTGAATACGCTTAGCATCAAGATAATTATCATCATCAAGAATTTTAGTTTTAACATCCCAAAGGATTGCAGCACCCGCAGCTTGTCTACCGTAAATAATAGCTTCTAGCCCACTTGTTGTAGGAAAGTTATTTGTTTGAAGCACATAAGCTCCACCTATTTGATAAACATTACCAGAGTCAAAACCACCATTACCATTTGTAAAGTCGCCATTAACAGCTTTTTCTGACTGAACAAGGTAAGAGTAGTTAGTAGGATTAACCATAATAAATAAATCACCAAAGTCATCATTGCTACGAATAGCAGCAATACCCGCATAGATTGACTCTATCAACGCATCACCAATTGTTTCAGATGTAGTAGCAGAAGCAATAGCAGTATTTACAACAACTGTACCATCTCCATTACCAACTAAACCTGTAGTAGTTGTACCAGCTTCAATAGCAGCAACAGCTTTACGGTCAACAGTATTCAATAGTTTAGATTGAATTTGTCTTCCTTGCATATCCATAACGCCATAACTAGAAACTGCCTCATCCCAACCATCTACTCTACGAGCAACATATTGTGGTCTGTCAAAGTCAATTACCAACTCATCTTGTGTTCCATCAGTTACACTAATCTCTGTACCAGAAGTGTCATAAGATGTTACATCTGTATCATCAGTATCTTCTTTACCTTCGATTATAAATCTAAGTCCTGTACCACCTGAACCAGCTTGTTGATAGATAGTATTAAAAATAAGTGTAGGTCTGCGGAATGCTTCGATTACACCAGCATGAATATCTCTCGTTAATGTACTTGTTGAGTCTGAACCCACTAAAGGGTCTGTTGCACCATCAATTGCCATAGTATTTCTCCTCGCCTTAAAAGGCTATTTAATTTGAATTTTTATTTGATTTCGTAGTTTCTCAAACAGTCCAAATTAACTTAAGAGTATCTATAACAATTGATGTTATTGAAGTCTTTGTATTAAAGTGTAAAACTTGTTGGAGTTAACCAACAAAAATCTTAATAAGAATTTTATCACAAATTCTAAACTACTGTCAAGTTATCTTAAACTCAACACCCTATCGTCTGTCATAGATAGCTTCTTAAGATACTGTTCTCTTAGCACTGGATTGTTTTGTGCCTTAGCTCTATCTGCTCTAAGCTCATCAAAGTTTGTATATCCTCTATTAGAAGCAGTCTTAGGACTTGTGCCTTGTACTCTTTGTGGAGTAACTTGTTCTATCCCATCTCTTTTTTGGTATCTATTATATAATCCTTCAATGGCTAGTAAACCTATATCACTACCATCACTCAAACCTTTAATAGCTTTGTCAAACGAGTTTTTATCACTATCACTTAGTTGTTCATTAGCCCAACTAATCATATTGTTATACTCTTCTGCATCTCCATTTGTTACAGCATATGCTTTGGCTTTCATAGCCTCCGCATTATCTTTTACCTCGTAAGCTTTGAGTCTAACATCTCTTTCATCTAAGCCAGTTTCGGTTATCTGTGCTAGCATATCATCTGTAAGTTTCATATCATTTTCAATAAAACTTGGAATTAAAGACTCAATGACTTGCTCTTGCTTTTGTATAGTTTCTAGCTCCGCCTGAACAGACTGTACTTCCTCTTGCTTAGCTTTATTATCATTCTTTAATTCCCTCATGTTATTAGTATGTGTGATTTCTTGTTTTCTATAATGCTTTAATGCAGACTCTACATCATCAAATTGTCCATACAACTTACCATTTTCAGATGTATTCTCTTTAATAAAGTCATCTAAAGTAGGCTCTACCACTTCTTCTGATGGTAACACTTCTTCCGTTGCCGGTTCAATATCTCCCGTATATTCTTCATTTGCCATTATTTAATCCTTACGGCTTTAAGCCAAGTGGTCTTAATACATCAGCATAACTAACTTCTTCTGACCTAGTTAGTTTTTTTAGCAGCTATTTTAATTTCTTTATCACCGATACCATGCTTATTTTTTAAGTGAGTTAAAACATCTTTCCCTGTTCTATCACCTCTTTTGATTTCATTGATAGCTATTCGTAACTCCATCTCTCCTAGCTGTGTCACTTGTCCTTCTTTGCGACCTTGATAACGACCATTTGCTTCTGAATACTCGTGATATTCTGATGCTGTCATCAACTATACTTCTACCCATTGAAGAGTCTTTAATAACCTTGTTTGATTTAGCGAAAACTTCTGGTGGTATTTCATCATCATTCTCTTCAATAGCTTTCTCAAACTCTGCTTTTTTTAGTAATCCACCAATCTTTTGAGGCGACATACCAAACTCTTTTCCAATTTCTCCAGCAGTTTTACCCTCTGCTTTTAGCTCTAATAGCTTTTCATTTGTTAATTCTGTCAAGTTTAATCCTTTTATTTAATAATATTAGACATAAATGCCAACTCTAATTTGCTATCAACCGTGCATAATGCACTGTGGTTCACAATCATTGTTGTCCTCCTTGTTGTTGGTTTGTATTACTTAACTGTGCTTCTACACCACCAGCTAGTGCTTCTTGCATCTGTTGTTGTTGCATCTGTTGTTGTGCTTGTTGCTGTAACTTAGCATACTCATCATTGGTCATTAATAAGTTTTCTGTATCTATATTATATAAAGAAGCATACAATAAAGCTAACTCTCCCTTTTTTAATCCTATCCGCAAAACCTATCTGTCCACCTCTAGTTACCCACTCATCAACCTTGGATGCTAATGCTTGTTTACCTAAAGCATCTAAACCTGTAACAATATTAACATCTAATTCACTATCTTTAATCTTTAAATCATCCATAGCCCAATAAACCATACGCTTAATTAATCTATTACTAATCATTGAATATACAGAAGCTAATCCATTCTCTGCTTCTTGGCTTATCAATCTAATCTCTTCAGCTGTTACCCTTTCCGCATTTCTTCTTAGTCCCTCTGTCATTAAGAAAGTCACTGACAACTCTTGCTTAAGTTTATCCATAGCATTTTGAGCAACTTGGAAGTCATAATTTTTACCATGTTGAAAGCTAGTTACATCATCAGCCCTACCTTGTATAGCATCACCATTACCAGCCTTCACAACATCTCTAAGTCTAGTCCTACCATTTCTTTCATCAACCATAGTTATATTTTTAGAGCTGATTAAAGCACCCTTAGTTAATACCTTAGCAAAAGTATTAACAGCTTGTAAGTCACCTAAGTAGTCATCACAAAATGGTCTGTGATAATAATCTCCTTGACTCCAAATCCAACCTTGATAAGCAAAAGGTCTTGTCCTATCAGTAAAGGTTTGTTCCTTTCCTATCAACTCTCCATCTATCTCTTGAGTCATAACCCACTTATCTTTTTCAATCTCTTCAAGCATAGTATATAACTCATACTCTTCTTTCTCTTCCTTGACTGAAACACCTTCTGGCAACCTATTGATAACCTCTTTAACACACAACTTATACTCATCACCTCTATCATCTAAAGTAACAATAAAGTTTCTAAGTGTATGTACCTTATACCCAATATTACTTACCTTTTCTAACACAGCACTTGATACAACTATCATATGTTCTAACACTGAAAAAATAGAATTCCTAGCATTAAGTGCTTCTAAGTGAGCGGATATATCATTTTGATGTTTAGAGATACTTCTACTTAACTCATCTCCTTTACCACTTGCCTTAGCATCAGCCAACAATTCAGCACTAGGAGTAAATCTAAAAGCACTAGCATTATGTGGAAATAGTGTAACACCTAATCTACTTTTTAAATTATTAACAAGTCTTGCTCCATAAGATTGTGCAAAATCATCAGGCGTTGTGGATGTACTACTCCAAGACTTATCCCTCATCAAAGCCGGTATAGTTAATTTAGCTAGAGTTTCTGCTGCGTCCTCATATGCTGTCCTATATGCTTTCTGTTTATTATAATACTCGCTAGGGAGCATCTCTTCTTTATTCTCCATCTTCCTCTTCCTCTACATTAAATAGAATAAACTCTATCTCTTCAATAATCTCTATATGCCCAGCTAACTTACCTCTAGTAAAGCAATCAAAATCATCTATCAGCATCTTATCAGGATGGTTTTCCTTAAGTTTGTCTAACAACTCTATAACACTTATATTAATATGTCTTTTCATTAGCTAAATCCTAAACCAGATGTAGCAGTATTACTCTTTTGTAATGCCGTCTTCTTTTCAGATGCACCTAAAGAGCTATCAGTGACAGTCTTAGTTATCTCAAAATCAGTAACCGAGCCAATATCTCCATCATCTACACCAAACTTAGCACTCGTAGCTTCTTCATCATCAGGAGCAGTTTCAGTAGCTATCCTTTCCGCTTCTTCTTCTGCTTCTTCCGCAGCCAAGTCTATTGCTTCTTGTGCTTCTTCCGCACTCTTTTTTGCTTCAACAGTTGAGTATATACTTGTACCAGCACCTATAAGCCAGCCACTATTGTTGCAGTTACCGGCTCTCGTAATATTACAGCTTCATGCCTCCATTCAATTTTCATACTTGCTCCTTATACCAAATATAGTGTGTATTGTTATATTCCGACATTGTACCATTTTTGCGATTAAGGACTCTCATTATCCTATCAACATTATTAGATACCTTAGAGAACACTATTGCAACATTCATATCTCCATTTATAAAACTTGCAAAATCTTTTCTCATAGACATAGGCATATCAACATACAATCCATTAACCCTAATAGTAGTTATAGCCAAATACAATATACCTTCATGTACAACAGCACCCATCATACCTGTTAGCTTACCTTTCCTCCTATAGCATACAGTATCTAAGGCTAACCATTCATCTACATATTGTATATCATCTTCACCTAAAATCTCTTCAACATCTCTTTTATTTATTTTTCTCATATGATATACTACCATAAACTAAAGAGAGATACAATGCAAAAGATAGACCACTTTGATTATAACCTACCATTCAACAATGAACTAAGAGATGAAAACCTAATCCCTTACAGAGTTACAAATGCTAACTTAACAAGAAAAAATAGACTACCTATTCCGTCATGTTAAGTTTGAACATAGAGAATTATTCATAGATGTAAGTACATCAGGTACAAGAAGGTTAGTGCCAGACATGGCAAGAATAGCAGTTGGAGCATGTAGGCACTTTATGTTATACCCACAACAATACGGACACAGACTAGATAATATCATCTTCCAAATAATAATAAAAATGTGGAAACAAACCTTCTTTCACTGTAAGCTACTAGAAAAAAAAACTAGACAAATACTATGCAACTAAACTAGCACTACTATCAATAAACAATAACTTTGCAGAGGAACTAATAAAAACAGTAGAAGATAAACTATACATACAACACTATGATGACATGGTAAAAAAAGAGAAACCATATCAACATTCACTAATAAAAAAGTAGGACTAAGAGAAAGAGTATCCCATGGCACACATGAGGGTGGAGCTACATTTGAATACTTAGCTAGTCTTGAATGATACATTATTTGCACTGTGTCTTTTAGGCATATAACGCATCCTTTCCTCCCTAGTATGTTGCCTATATAATGAAAAAGATACATCTCCCCTTTTGAAATTTATCTTATAAAGCATATCTCCTTTAGTCAGCCAACCTACACCTCTCATCATATCTCCTTTATTAAAACTATACCATATATTATTAAAGGGGGGATTAAATGGTTTTGTAGTTATGGTTATTTAGATTATGGTTTGTGGTTAAGGTTTGTTTAAGAGTTTGGTTTTGGTGGTGGTATTTTGGGTTTGTAGTTAATTAATTGATATTAAGGTTCGTTTAAGGGTTTGATTTTAGTGGTGATATTTGGAGGGGGGTATTCAGCGCAATATTTCTCCCATTTTCCCCCATAGCCCACCCTCAAAAAAATCTACACAAATCAAAAAAAAAACTCAAAATTAACAGAAAAATA
>FUIF01016425.1_pt1 | contig 11723 bp, 16 predicted proteins | sample 1003461 | NCBI WGS metagenome assembly FUIF01 (sample SAMEA80401918, study PRJEB19352) | marine metagenome
AGGATAGTGTCCTTTGGCATTATTACACATGATCGTTCTAACTGCCTCGCCGCTTGCAATCTGAGAAAAATCAGGATAGCCATTTTCAAGCAGTGGACGGGCTCTTGGGGATTATTGACAAAACGCCAATCCCTAGAAGAGTCAAGAAAGTTAATAAATCGACATCCTCTGTCGAAATGCGTGGGTGCAGCTAAGTTCATTCCTATTTTCATTTCATCTCCCATCTAGGCGGATCGCCATGTGGATAATACTGTCCAAGGTTTTTCCCCATTGACAAATACGTAGTCTTACTTTTATCTCATCATTGCGGCCCGCACACTGCTCAACCTGAGCAACCAGATACGCAGAGTCGTTGTGCCACGGTGCATGAAAAAGATAATAATTGTTGAAGGAAGTAATGTGCTTGAGAGTTGATCCCCTGGGCTCTACTCGACCAATATACTCACAGTCTGAATGCTCGATCATGCCATAAAAATCAAGAAGAGAATACTTCTTTCCTTTTTCCAGCTTAAAAGATGCGGCCGGCTGATCGCTCATTTGATCCTCTCACAGCAATCGGCCATGCAATCAGTCATATCTTCCATAGCTTCAACGCCACCGTTGACTAGAATACCCTCAGCGTCGTCTAAAACAGTTTCCATTTGCTCAAGAGCACTATTGATGTCGTTGACCCAGTTAGTTGTACAACTCGGCCCCTGGTTCGCTAAGCAGTCTGCGTAGTTGTTGTTGGCGTCACTAATTTCAGACATCATGGTCTCTCGGGCTTCGTTAACAGAATTGCAAGCTTCATTGAAAAGACTTCGCATCGCAGCAGTAAAAACGTCGAGACACGCCTGACGACATTCGGGGGTAATAATGTAGTGTCCATCAGAGGGGCACTCAAAAATAATGCCGTCTAGTAGTTCATCGACAGCATCATCCACCTCGTCATCAGTTAAACACAGATTATCAATTCTCGCATCGATACCCGCAATAGCACTAGCTACAACATGACTAATATCAATACGCGGACCTTGAGAAGTAGACTGAGGCATCTTTGGTACAAGCTCGCAACACCCCAACATACATGTTTGTGCCCAAACAACATCGAGCTCAAGGTTTAAATTAAGGTCATGCTCAACATCGTCTAGATCAGAAGATGCTGCATTAATAAGACGTCCAGAGACAATACTGTATCTAATAGAATCTCCGGTTTCCATATATTCTTCAAAAGCATCATACAGGTCAGCATTAAGTAAACCCATAATGTTGGTAGCGTCGGCACACGCCGCCTGATGACGCTGCCAAAAACTGTTTTTTAGATTTTCAATGCAACCCTCTCGGCACGCGATGATTACTTGCCAGTGTTGTCCGTCATTAGGGCAATCAATCACAAAGTCCTCAATAGCCTCTTCGGCCGCCTGATCAGATTCTTCACGAGTAGTCGCACAAATCTCATCAGCTCTGGCCTGAAGCGTAGCCTCAGTCTCTTGGCAAAAAATACTCAGAATAATAGTCGGAATTAACATAGCCTATCCTTTCCATGCGGTCGCCCTTCAGCGGCTCCTGCCGGTGAAATTTCGACCCATTCAGTTCTTTCTCGGATTTGTTGAAGATTATTCGCACCGGTATATGTCATACCGCTGTGTATACCTCCCATGATATCCGATATTACGGCTTCGGCGGGGCCTTTTGCCGGAACTTTGATCTGAACTCCTTCTGCGGTTTTCCACTCGCCCATAGAGCCCATAAAATCATCTTGAGCCTCTTTGGAGGCCATGCCACGAAAAAGCTTATAAGGTTTACCAATAGGCCGAGGGGGTCCATATATTTTATCATAATCCTGTCGTACTTTACCTGGCGTTTCATCTGTGCCAGCAAGCATGCCGCCGATCATGATAGCGTTCGCACCAGCAACAAACGCTTTTACAGCATCGCCAGGATAACGAATACCACCGTCTGCAATGATGAAACAATTTACTCTACGACAATCCTGAATCGCAGAAAATTGAGGAACTCCAAATCCTGTTTTTACACGAGTACTACAAACAGACCCCGGACCGATTCCAACTTTAATAGCATCCGCACCTCGGTCAGCCAAAAATTCAGCACCGGCCGCATGGCAAACATTTCCGGCGGTCACATGTACCCCTTGATCAAATTCTTTAATTTTAGTAATCAGATCGCCAACCACTTTACTATGGCCATGTGCAATATCTATACAGAAATATCGAGCACCTACTTCATAAAGAGCTTGAAAACGATCAAGTCCTTCGTTGACGCCAAGAGAAACGACAGCATCACCGGGCACTACACATACGCCAGTAATAGGTGCAGATAAAGACTGTATTTCCTGATACAGAAAAATATTATCTTCAATAGAACAAAATCTATGTAAAAACCCTAATCCACCCAAACGCCACATAGTTTGTGCCATATTGCTACCTGTAATAGTATCCATATTTGAACTAAAAATAGGAAGCTGTAAATCGAGATCGCCAAATTGAATACTGGTGTCCACATCTTTTCGGCTGGCAATATTGTTATATCGCGGCACTAAAGAGATTTCGTCGAATGATAAAGCTTTTTTCATGTTAGCCATATAATTGTTTTACTTGTTCTGAATCAATAATATTATTTTCATCGTAAGCTGCACCTATGAACTCATTACCATTCCGAGGTATGGGGATCGGAATACCTGGCCAAACATTGGTATGAAACTCAGAATGGTTCATGGTATTATACATTACTCTCGGCCAGATCTTCTGGGTTAAAAAGTCTTGATCAGTTTGCCATCTGTCTTCTGCTTCCCACGCAAACATCAGATCACCAAATTCAGGCAGACATCCCTTTTTAATACCCCAGAGACCTCCTAGTATTGGCACAGAATGATGAAAGTGATCATGAATAGTATGAAATCCTTTATCGCTTTCAAGCCATTGATTAACGCAAGCTGCCTCACGATGACTAATACGAGAATCACAATCGCGTGAAATCATTATCTCTACGTCGTCTTCCAAGATAGGCTCAAATCGCCAGAGCATCCCGGTCCAGTCGCCCCGAGCAACGTTTGGTGTACCACCAGCTTCAGTAATATTAATATATGGCTCGTCTAAATCTAAACGAAAGATAATTCGGACATAATCAAATTCACCTACAGCATGATAAAAATAATTAGGAACCTCTCGATCCACATAAAATCTACATTCCCACCCAGGATAGATTTCTTTCGCCAAGCGAGCATTTTCAATCGCCCCTTGTATATATTTAGGGTCATTTCCCCATAAGCTAAAGCTTATTACCTTCGTTCCCAACTGTCTAATTCCTCATCAGTAAAAGCCTGCTGTTGAACATCAAATACCTCATCATATTCTTCAATTTGCTTAATAAGCTCCCGGAGAGCATCGGCAGCACCAGCAGCCATATGTGCAGGAATCATATTGACCTTTCCATCTTCATCATGACACACGACTGCTGAATGCGATTCATAGTAACGAGCATTCGCTTCTGCCTGCTGAATGATTTGTTCTCTACTTAACATTTTCTAATGCCCAATCATATACACGGCACATCGTAGCAGTCACACAGCTAGCTTCCCAATATCTCATAGCACGACGCCGGGCCACGCGGCCAAAATAATCACGTAGCCGCACACGAGTCGTCTCATCCTCAGACATCAATTCTGGATTATTAATGAGTTCTTGAAGTACATCGCGATACGCGTCACTATCTCCAAAAGGCACAACAAACCCAGAGTCAGCAATGATCTCAGACTGCCCATTGTGAATCGCACTCTCATGCGAAACAACAGGAATGCCGTGCATCATAGCTTCCTGAATATTACACGGGCAACACTCACCATCATGTCGGGCATGAGCATATATATCGAGTCCCAGATAAAACTGAGATAAATCATGATCATCGATAATTGGTTCCAAAAATCTAACATTATTTAACCCCAGTTCTTTTGCGGTAACCCTCCAGGATTCGCAAGGATTAACAACAAGGTAGTAAGTATTAGGATTTAATCTTTCAATATCCTTAAACGCCCTAAGCGAGATACCGTCAAAGTTATCGGCACGACCCACTCTACCAAGTAAGATTGCATTCTTCGGAAGCTTTAAACTAGTTAACAGTTTCTCTCTGGCAGCATCTTTGCTTTCCGCAGTCATTGCAACGGTAGGCATTTCAATCGGATTAAAGATCATCGGTCCTTCAATGTTACCAGCCGCATACGCTTTATTCCTAATATATTCGGAAATGTAAACCACTACATCCATGGGACGCGAATGATCATTGTAGCCAAAAATATTAGTTTCAATCCACTTAGCACGAGGAGCTAAATGCTTGAAGCCCGGCCACTCGTGATAGCCGCTTCTATGAAGATGAACAATATCCGGATCAATCTTACCGAACACTTCATCTAAATTATGTCGACTAGGGCACGTAGGGCGAAGTAGGGTCTCCAGGCTCCCACTGATAAGGAATAACATGATCTTCACCGAGCCACTCTCTAGCAATGTCTAATCGTTTATTAGCCGCATCACCCTCTCTGTAAACAAGGAAGGGCTACAAAACGATCACTCTGAGCTAGGTACTTACAGAACAACTGAGCCGTTCTATCAGTCCCGGAAAATCCCACAGATTTACTGTGATGAACAACTTTAATTTTCTTCATCATATATTAAAATACCATTGTCGCAAGATCGAATGTCTGGGCCGTCGTCGTGACAACCCACTATTACAATGTCCCCAACCGTAGTCTGAATAGTAATCTTGTAAGAACAATATTGATCAGACTCATCATCCTCATCAAACAACAATCCAACAAGACGAGGATATGGTTGATTTACATTATAACTATCCATTCATTATATCCCTATATATTCTCTCCAACTTATCAATGCAAACATCGATATGATACTCATCCATGGCCTTAATGTAACCAGCCTTTCCCATGTTGATACGCAACGACTCATTACTAATTAAACGCTCCAGTGCGGCCGTGTAAGTGTCAAGATCATTCTCTACTACAAACCCTGTCCTTCCATGATCAACAAGCTCTGTTTGTGCTTGAAAAACACCCATACCAGGAAAACTGGGAGTCGCAATATGTGTGACAACGGGCTTTCCATGAACCATTGCCTCAGCAATATTAACTCCAAAAGTTTCGCCGTCTGCCCTGGCGTGAGCATAAACATCAATAGCATTGTAAAACGCTGAAAGCTCCATCGGATCAGTCGTCGGCTCTACAATATAATGAGGGATATTCAAACGCTCAAGATCTGCCACCATATTGGGAGGAGGAGCGACAACGGCAAAGTGAATATTATAACCCTGTTCACGTAATTTAGCAACCGCATTAACATTGATTGCATTATAAATACCGTTATCAGGACGCCCACACCTTCCAACTATAATAGCGTTCTTGTCGGCTTTAAAAGGATGAATAATAGGCGACGGAGCCTCAATGGGGTTATTGACGAAATCAAATCGCGAGCCAATAAAAGATCGACTGATCGGTGCCACTCGCCGGAGTGCGGCATCCATTAGCCACTTGCTCATAAACAAGTCGCGTCGAATGTTGACATTAGGATTTAAATGCCCAAACACATTCGTAACGACAAAATTGCGTACGCCAATATCTAATCCTGGCTCAGGATATTCGCCCAATCCACTCCTATATGTATGCATGATATCTGGATCAAAATCATTGATGACGGCTTGCAATTCAGCAGGGTTGGGATTGTCAAATCCATTAGGATATGAATCGACCTCTGCAACGCGACCCTCACAAAGCGGCAGTCTCGTCTGATCGCCAGTCTTCTCATGCACCAAGAGAACATCAAAATCCTCAGAAGCGTGATTAAAAAATAACTGACACGTCTTAGCTGTGCCGCCGAGATCGAGATGACGAATATAATGTAAAACTCTAATGGGTCGAGAATACATCAAAGATCACATCTCTCTTTTCCTGAGTGTCCGTAACAACAATGAGCGAAGCAATAGAGGTGTCAGACGACTTTATGACGCAAGTTGTATGGGCAGCGTCTGAAGTAAAGTGCCTGCCAGGCATGAGCGTTCGTTCAATCTTAGCGTGCGGCAGATTCTGGTTTAAGAAGCAAGTGCCATACACACTATAGACGGCTAGAAAAGAAAACTTGCTAATCTCGCACACCTGTCCAGGATTGAGCTCAACAGTCCTCATCGTGAAATTGTCGTTGGTTTCAATCACTTTGTCAAAACCATATTTATGTTTTAGTATTAAAGGGTCCATTTAATGTTTCTTTCCTATACGACTCTAACCACACACCCAGTGAATCTAACCAACCAAACTCCCAAACATGAAAAGCGAATTCATTAGTTTCAATATCAAATGGATTGTCCTTGATGCACATTTCTTCCAACTGGGCCCTATATCCATCATCATACACATGAATTAATTCGGGGTGTCGATCAAGCATCTTAACTAACATATCAGGCATTTTGATTACTCTTCATATTACAAACCCATTCTTCACGCAGTGGACGATTCTTAAAATCGCGAAACTCTTTGGCGTGACTTAATTCTCCATCAAAATGATACGGAAAGAACTCCGAAATGGCTGAGTAAGTTTCCCAATTGTTTTGCCACTTATCTTTATTTTCAAGCGAATCGGAACGCTGAGTATACACAGTAATCATTTCCTGAATAGAATAACCATGAAACCCCAGGCTCATAAAATATAACCAAAGCCAATAATCAAATGCCGAATGATATTGTCTAGCTCGCTTAACCATTAGTTTCCAGTCAACACGATGCCGAAACTCTTGGTCATTTCGCCAGATCACCTGAGGACCCGCCCAGCACTCTCTGGACATAAGTTCAAAATTGAACGGCGGCTTCAGTCCACGACCAACAATCTGATCATTCTCATTGATCACGGTCATACCGCCATAGGCGAATGCAATCTTTTGATCAATATGCATAGGGCTAGTTATGTATCGCATGTGGCGATGCACAATCTGAGTAGTTGACGCATCATGTAGATCGTCGGTGTTACTATTAATAACAAAGTCACCCTTAGCGTGTCTCCAAGCCCTCAACCACGAAACAGAATATGGCTCTCTTTTGGGCTTATAAAAGTACCTAACACGATCATCAATAGCTAACCATTTACGAGCAATAATGTCGTCTGTCCCTGGTGAATTTGGATTAACAATAATAACCTCAAAATCAGGATCCGTCTGACCGTTAATGATATTGTCAATATGCCTATCTAGATATCTACCAGAATCATAAGTGCTAACCAGATAACTTAGCTTCATATTCTTTAAAAAATACGTCTTTTCTTCGGGGCTTAGTCGATCAAAATCTGCTACGTCGGCATCAGGATTCTCTTGAAGAAACAATTGAGAAACTTCATGATACTCGTCACATTTCGTTCCTCATTTCTCGTAATACAGTATTACGACCTTCTACTTGCTCGTTGGTCAGCAAAACCTCTTCAACCAACTTTCCCTGTTCCGCAATATCTAAGTCACGTTGTTTATTCTTATACCAAAGAACAACACGACGTGCAATTCTAAAAATAAAATTCATTATTCATTCCTCGCAATTGAAGCGTTAGCCCAAAAAGTACATTCTTCCAGTTTGGTTAACGCTAATGACTGTTCACGTGACTGAGGTGTATTATCAATGATGTGCTGTGCGAATTCCTTAGCCAACGCCCTAATAGACTGATACCTCTCAGGTTGATTGTTCTTTGGAGAATGATAAGTAAAACGATTATCTAATTCTTCTTGCATATTAACTCCTAAATTTCAACAGCGTTATGATAATGTCCCATGTTGGGCTGTGCTTGGCCAGTCATACATAAGTGGATATTGCCATAATCTTTATTTTCAAGCACCATCTTGTAAAAGGGATCTTCAGTCCATGAAGGACTACCATCAAGCACCTGCTCTAACCACATGGGGTGCTTTTTCATAATCTCCGGATGTTCACCGGTAAAAACAAGTAATGGCTCTTTGTGATCAAGCCAGTCTTGAACTTTCTGATCAAACTTCTTATTGGCACCGCCATGAGAAACTAATTCTTTCTCGTAATATTCTTTCTTGGACTGCATGATCTCTTCCATGTTAGATCTCGCATATCCATAGTGATAAATGAAAAACGGTTCTCTGAACATAAAGCGACGAGGCTGATAATGGGGAGAAAAGTAAGTACAATGACCAGCACCGTCTGTAACGACAGGATGGCTGTTATACTTCATACCGGGAGAGAACTTGAATATCCGTTGATGCTGCATTTGCCATTCTGGACCAGGAACAGCAATATGATTAAAATCCCTATAGAAATGTAAGAACGTAGGAACAAACTCACACGCATGGGGATGTCGATCTATAGCAATCCGCAGTCTACGAATGTCTTCCGGCTTATAAAACTCATCTGCATCATTAATAAGCACCCAGTCACCAGGACTACATACATCTAAAAACGTTTGCTTGAGTTCCTCTAAATTCTTCCAGTGCCTACCAATAGACATAAGAATCACTTTATTATCAGGATCGTGATTCTCCTTAAAGTTATTGATCTTTTCCACCGTGTCATCGATAGAGTGTCCATTTTCAGTAGACTTAGGATGATTAGCGACCGCACCCTCAATAACAAGGATACGATCAACCTCGTCGTAAATCGATGCTAGGGTTAACTCAATAAACTCTGACTCATTGAGAGCCTGAATACATTGCACAAGTCTAGGCGGATTATTAACACGCTCGGCAATCGAAAGTGTTTGAGGAACATAATTCATGAGTTGTCTTCTTCCTCTCTAAATTTAATGCTACCATCTTCTTTCCAGGAATCAAAAGCTGAGATTAGTTGCTCAACAATCTTCCCACTCATACGCCTGTAATCATACTTCTTAGATAAAATCTTCGCATTCTCTCTACGAGTTAGCACGCCATTCCATTCCTTTTGCCGTTCTTCATTGAGTTCATTACGCTCCGCACCCTGCTTTAGGTAGTGAAAACGTTGCATTACAAGAGCTAGCTCAGCGGGTGACGGCTCAAAACACTGCTCTAATCCAGTAAATAATAATGGATCGGGGTGGGGCATGTCGTAGAAAAGTGTTGGCATACCGCCATAAATCAGAGCATTATCTTTACTAACAAAGTCATTCAATCCGCCAGCAGTATGCGATATTACCGTCTTACCATGCGAAAGGGCTTCGAAAACAGGAATACACCATCCTTCGGCCCGGCTCGCACAAACGTACGCATCACCACCAGTGTGTAGTCCATGTAGTTCGTCATCAGAGAATGACGTCATGATGGGTAGCACGGGCGGCCACTTCTTAGCCGGAATCCTAGTCTTATCTTTAACGTTTTGGATATACTGCTTTAAGAGAGCCATCTCCTTTTGTGGGTCTCTGTTCGACATACCAATATAAGTCTTTAAAACTAATAGTACGTCATCAGGACTATGTGCAAACGCCGCGAAGTATGCACGCAGCAGAATGTCTATCCCCTTCTTAGTTGAAAGCTGGCAAATGTTATAGAATACAGTTCGTCCGCCAATATTTTCGATACGATATGGGTCGTAGATCTGTTCAAAAACTTCAGGATCACACGGAAGTCCCGCGACCAAAACTGGCTTAACGACGCCTGAACGCTTCAGGGTCTCGGCGTTCATGTACGAAGATACCATCAGGAAATCAAACTCATTCGCCTTATCAGACCATTCCTTTTGGATTTTGTCTGTCTCAAAAAAGTATAAAGCACATTGAGAACGTTGGGCACTGGATTTGCTTCAATGTTGCAAGTCGTCATCTGAATCGCAATGTCAACATCCATAAGATCTTTATGTAGAAGTTCTTGCATCCACTCCGGAGTTTTCACTTCCTTGCCGTTGTCAGCCTGATCATACTGGATAGACCGTGCCACAACGTCAATATTTTCATCATGACTTAAGGTTTTTAAAAGCATTCTGCTAGCATGGGCAAAGCCACTAATATCTAGCAGGGGACCAATAAATAATACTTTCATATCGTTAAATCCAATCTTGTTGCTGTGCGGCCTCAACAGGAGTACCGTGAACAGCACTTCTAATTTGATCTCTATGCTTACTAGAATCTTGTTGTTGGTTGCCAAGGTGTACAAACTGCTGCATTAACTGTGCCCTTGATACACCAGCATTTAAGTGATTAACCCAGGTCTTTGCACCGTGAGGATCAACACTGGGATACTTTAGCACATTGATATAAAGCCAATCAACATATTGTTCATTTGAAAGCCCATCAGGGATGCTTTGAATAGTGACAGGATCGTGTTGGGTGATCGGACTATCCCAAGTACCACTACGATCAAGCGGCTTCATGTTATCAAAAACATATTCCCACTGCTCAGCAATTTTGGCACCATTGTAATTCTCTTCAGCAGAACGACGTGCGTCTTTAGAAAGCTGCTGTAGACGCTCCTTGTCGCAAATCAATTCCTTCATCTTATCAGCCATATCTTCGATGTTCGGCAAAGCTCGCCTACATGATGTCTCCGGCTCATAATAGAAACGCTCCACATCAATAGGGACACCACCAAGATGCATGCTGTAGTCAGATTCACTAATATTGTTTTCTTTAAAATGTAAGAATTCCTCAGGGAACCTTACCTTCTCAGTCATAGCAGAATAATCGACCGCCATTACGGGGATACCACACGCCTTAGCTTCATTACAAGGCATGCCTTCACCTTCGCAGATAGAGCATTGAACATAAAGATCAAGTAGATTGTAAAACTCAGCCATTTGCTCCCTACTAAAACCAATACTCGTGTTGGGAGGAGAGGCTTCAACGGCACCACATCTTGGACAAGGTAGCTTAATTCGCCCATCTTGTAGTGGTTTATTCCAGAGGTTCATTGCATACGTCCAAGAAGACTGATTGCACTTATGGCAGAACATAGTGTTCAGAATGCTGCCACGAATACCCTTAGAGTAATTCGGTAGCCAGTCCATAGTTTCTAGACGGTAGATGTGTCGAGGGTAATCATAAGAGTGTGCGTTGTCAGGCCACGCTGAATGAATGGCAAGCACGGCCTCATCAACTTCTTGAACACCCTTATATTTATTTTTCATACGAGCGAACGCATCAATAAGATCAGGATAAAGCTTCCGAGATTGATTTCTCATCGTCACGCCAATGATAGGCACCTGCCTATTGAGATTCCAATCGTTTCTACACGACACTTTCTTCTGTGGCTTGAAAAGTTCTAGATCAATACCAGGGCGAAGCGGCTTCGGGAAAACCTTCATCGATCTCTTTCCAGAAACATTAATGGCAGACTGACGCATTAAAGTATGAATGCCGAAATCAGAGTACGACGTAACAAGATTACATTTTTCATAATCCTGAATCCACTCTTCTTGCTGGGGTTCGGCATCAACAGTGGGCTGCCAAATAAACTTAAACCAAGACCTGAAGGGGCTACGATCAATCCACGTACCCATCCAGTTGTCTCGAATATCAACCACAACATCGGGTTGGAATTCAGCTACAACTCGATCGAAAACATGTGCACCGAACTGATTGATGTTCTGTCCCTTATCTCTGGGATGTCGAGACGGCTGTTGAAAGATCGCATGCTCTTCCTGGGTCATCGGCATAGTGGCCCAGAAACGCCATCTACCATTAATAAAACTCTTAATTCTAGGATCGTCCGGGCGAGCATAACAGCCAATTTCACCAATCTCGTACTTTCCAGTTTCA
>FUIF01007255.1_pt1 | contig 11705 bp, 17 predicted proteins | sample 1003461 | NCBI WGS metagenome assembly FUIF01 (sample SAMEA80401918, study PRJEB19352) | marine metagenome
ATACCAGACCCCGACTACGTGAAGATCAGTGAAATGATAACGGTGAGGTTTGGGAGGCACCGGAGGAGGTTACATCGCGAGGTTACGTGAGACCTGCACGATCTGTTTTGGTCGAAACAAATGAGCAGTTCGATGTCCGCCAGAAACAGGAACGAGCGCAGAATTTTGCGTCGATTGCTGCTGCTGCAAAAGCCGTTGATGAAATGTATCGTAAATGCGGAGGCATACCGGACACAGAAGTCTACGTTGGTTTAAGAGTGGACGTCATCGGCAACGTTTTTTAGGTATGATAAGGGCAAATCAGTTTGGGATGCGGCTATCACTCCGCTCCAAGCGCGCGCCGTCCGCGTGCCCTACCGGCGGCACTTCTTGGGCAGAGGGATAAACATACTCTCTCCTTGCGCGTTCCCGTCCGCGTGCCCACAGGCGGGGCTTTTTTGGAGCAGACAGTGAAAGATTACGAGTTTGAGATTTTGATCACGACACGCAAGCACATAAAGGCATACGCCAGCTGCGTTGAAGACGCTAAGGACAAGGCGCTGGAAGTTGCGCGCAGCCGCATGGGCGACGACTTTCATTCGCTGCAGATTATTGAGGTGGATGAGGATGCGCAGAAATGAGCGATCTGTTTTACCGCGCGATTAAGGCGCAAGACAAAGCTCAGCTGCTTATGCGGCCGCGCCCTAAGCAGGGGCAGAACCAACAGTTTCATCGAGCTTTGACTGAGCAGCAAATCGAAGACGTTTTGAAGTTGTGGGCTGATGGCGTGCGCAAGGTTGCCATCGCCAGCATCACGTCACTGGCGCAAAACAGCGTTTACAACATCATCAACCGCTACGAGCTCGTTGAGGGCCGCGTAACTCACATCAAGCGAGAGATAGAATGAAAAAGAGTATCGACGACGCTACTCCAGCTGAATGGAATGCCCTGCGCAAACCGCCAGAGCACTACACCCAGGGCAACATCGAGGTGATCGAGGTGATCCGCGACACGCTCGACAGTGAGCAGTTTAAGGCGTATTGCCAGGGCAACATTTTAAAGTATGTCATGCGGGCCAATCACCACCGCCAGCCTACCGTCGAGCATCTGCGCAAAGCGCGTGACTATTTGAATTGGTGGATCGACGAAGAGGTGCAGCCGTGAGCGAAGGTTTTTTAAGTACAAGGCGGTAGCTGACATGACGTCTCTGAGCACTCGCACGATACGACGCAAGGTTGAGAGCGGCGAGTTTCCAGAGCCAATACAATATGGTGCTCGCACTCTGTTCGTTCGCGCGGAAGTCGCCGAGTGGTGCGACAATTTAGTCACGAAGCTGCGAGAAAATCCGCATAACGCTGCATGAGCTCCGCGCGTCTAGGTAACAGTTTGTCCCTGGCGTAAGCCGACCGCACTTGCGATCTTGACGCATGGCTTAGCTGAATCTCTGACACTTCGTCATCTTCCGCGTTTGTCACACGGCACCAATCCTTAAACGTCGTGCGAAAGCCGTGCATCGTTATTGCCCTACCTTCGTGATCCTCAAAACCGTGCAGGCTTAGCTCTTTACGCATCGCCGCCTCGCTGATGTGTTTGTTCGTTCCGCTGCTGAAAACGTAAAGCGGCATGTCACTGTAATTAAATAGGGCGGTTTTTTTGCAGTGATAATGTCCTGCAGTTGCGCAGGGAGCGGAACCTCTAGCCGATACTCGGTTTGTTTGCTGCTTAGCTTTGCGATCGGCGCGTGCCACACATCGCCATCGAAGTCTGACCATCGCGCTGAGCGCACGTCGATTTGTCGCTGCGCCGTCATCATCACCATTTGCAATGCCCTGGCGCTTTCGTTGTTTCGCTCTTGCAGCTGTCGATACAGAACCGGCGCTTGCGCGTGATGCAACGCCGCTTGGTGCTGCACGGTGCCAGTGTATTTTGGCAGAAGGCGCTGTATGCGCGGGGTCGCCGGGTTTGCGACGTTCACATAGTCGCAGTCGATGGCGTACTCGAAGACCTCTTCTATATACATGCGAACGCGCATTGCTGTTTCGTGCTTTTCTAGCCAGATAGGCGATAGGATTTGCTGAATATCGGCCTTGCTGATGTCTGCCAGGGCTTTGCTGCCAATCACGCCGTAAGCGTGTGTAGATAGCCGATTTTTCCACGTTTGCGAGCTCTTTAGCGGGCTCTTCCACCCTGGCACTTTGACTCGGCTAATAAACTCGTCGGCCACGTCAGCGAATGTCATTGCAGCGTTAGTAGCTCTGCGCGAGCTAGCTTTCTTTTCTTGCTTGGCTTTTTGGAGTTGCTCTGCCGGCACGCCCTCGCCTGCAACCATGCTTGCCATAAGCTCTTGCGCTTTTTCGCGGGCCTGTTTCAGAGTGATCTTGGTGGTGCTGCCGAGCGATCTCTCCACAGTTTTGCCGTCAACCTGATATCGCAGCAAGTATTTGCAGTAGAGCTTTTCGCCAACTTTTTGTGCTTTTACAGATAAATTTTCGCTGACTCGATACCTGCCAGGTTTGCGTATTGCGCCGACTTGGCGTGCCGAAAGCTGCTGCATTTTGTACCCATTTTGTACCCAACTTTAATGCGCAATATGGCACTTTATGTCACTAGCAGTCAATCGTGCGGCTGTAAGTCATTGTTTTTGTTAGCGTATGTCAAACCATGTCAAATGGTTCGATGTCGGCTCCGGGCACCAGATACCTATATAAATCAATGACTTAGACAGCTTTTAGATTTTTGTACCCAGCTTTGTACCCATGTGTAATCAGACCAGCAAACTCAGCGTAGAAGACGACGCCAGCTGCTGCACTTCAACTCGGCCATCTCGCGCTATATAGAGCGTAGGCTGAATGACTTCTTGAGCCTCACGCACTAGCTCGCCTTCGCCGCCAGTGCGCAGCACTTCCTGGCGCTGCACGGCGACCGTCTTCCAGGTGACTGGCGCTGGCGCGCTTGTCGCTGAGACTTCCATTACTGGGAAAGCATCCGGTCTTCGATTGGCACGTCTTCTTGTGTTGCTAGTGCGGTCGGCAGCGCAACCGCTGCGGCACCAGGTCTTGGGGCGGCACCTTGATAACCGAGCCTATTGTTTAGGCCAATGCTTGCGCCAGTGCGTCGCGCCTCTCCCACGCCTAGCGGCACCAACATAAGCAACTTATCTAACATTGGGCCGCGCATTTGAAATGCCGTCGCGGCCTGCATAGCAAGATCTTTAAGGTTGCGAGCGTTTGCCGCCGCTGTGTTGCTGTAGTTTCTGGTCGTGTTTTGAACGCGGTCAGCCACGCGCGCAAACTGCTGCAATAACGCTTTTTCTTCTGCGGTAAACGTAGCCGACATCACCGCCGAGCTCCGCTCTAAAGCATCGTTAACCGAGCCTTTTAACTTCGCGCCGCTTAAATCGCCCTGACGAGTGCGCCCGCCAGAAGCGATGCGTAAAAACAATTCTTGGCGCAGCTGGTTCCACTGGTTCTCTGGCAGTAGGTCTTTCATCTTTAACAAGTCGCGCTGCAAGTTGCGCTTAGTAATAAAGCCAGTGTTGGATGCGTTAAAAATAAAATTAGCGGCATCGTTTGGCGCAACATTAAACTCAAGCTGCGAGGCAGGTGTGCCCTCTCTCGTTGCCGTCAACAAGTCAACCGTGTCTCGGTCTTTATAAATGCGCATGAAGTCTGCGTTCTGCGCTATTGCGTCACGCCATGCGCCGACAGAGTTGGCATCGCCAGTAATAAGCGCGCGATCTAAGGCGCTGTTCATTTGCTGGTCGAAGGTACGTTTTGCCGACATTAGCGCAGTGCCTTCGGGAGTGCCTCGCTCGATCGTGTTATTGACTCGCGCGCGCCACTCAAACATCTCACGCACAGACACTGGCGTTTCTCTGCTCGCAAAGCCACGCAATTGGTTTACCAAGGCACCTGGCGCGCCTTCCAACACGTCGGGCGCAAAATTAGTCCGAATGGTGCGCTCAATGCCGTCTGCCATTGTTGTGATCGCAGGCTGACTGTAGATAGCAGGGCTGCCACCAGAGTAAGTGCCGCCAAAAAGCGCCGGGTTCCGCGCTTGTGAGTATGCTTCGTTCTTTTCTTGATTTGCTTGCAGACGTTGTTGCCCAAGTTGCAGCTGAGCAGCTTCTGCACCTTGCCCTCTCGCAATCACAGGCGCGTCGCCCGCTATTTGCTGCTGTATTGCAGTTAAATTAGATTCCAAGGCAGGCGTTTGCTCATCAGCCACAAACTGATTCATGCGCCGCTCTACCGGCTCGCCATACACGCCCTTGCGCATTTGATCCTCAACCAGCTGCTCGCTTGGGCTGCCGGTCACTTGGCCGCGCGTCATAGGCACTGGCGTTGGCAGTGAGGCGGCGTCTGCAAGTATTGCCGTCTGCGCAGGCGTCATCTCGCCGCCGCCTAACGTCCGTTGCAACAAGTTGTCTTTGAACTCTTGCGTCGTTTGCTCCCAAACAATGCCAGCTTGCTCAAGCGCGTCTTTACCTGCTTCCGTTATGCCGCCTTCACGGTTGAATATTTTTGTCCCTTGCGCCATTTTTTGACGCAAGCCAGGTACAACAGACAGAACCAGGTCCAGGCTCGTACCAATTCCAGCTTCTAGCGCGCCAGTTGTCAGAGCGCGTGGCACATCAACATTTGTTGCACTGTCAATAACAGACTCGCCAGCTAACATCCCAGATGCTACGTCTTGACCTGCACTTGCCGTGGTGCCTGCGCTAAACATGCGGGCTGCGTTGCTCAACATGCCGACGCCTTGCTTACCTACGCCAAACGCTTTTGATGCGCCAAGTAAAGCCGCGCCTTCGCCGATTACGCGAGAGGCATCTTGCGTGCTAAAACCGGGGCGGTTGATATAAGCGCGGCGGCTTTCACCAGTTGAGTCTTCAAAACTGACAATATCAGTGCCGTTTTTCGTCTTTAGTTATTTTGGCTTCAGGTATGTGACCCGCTATAGCGCCTTGCAGTTTTGTTTCATCGCCGGCCATCATCATTGAAGGCCATAGGCTAGACGTTGAGCTAAGCTCTGGCGACGAGTCCATGAGATCGCGCAGCGACGGCAAGTCTTCTAAGTTATAGCGCTTACCACTAGCAGCCTCGAATGCTCGCTCTGCTGTCGTAAGCCGACGATAGTTTGAGAGATCTTTAAAATCACCGCCTTCAAAAAGCAGCGGCACATTGCCTTCTTCTGGAAGAGGATGCAGATAATTTCCCTTCTTTCTAGCCATAACTAACTGCCTGGTGGTTTTGGAGTGCCGCGAAACCCGCCTTGTGCAGATTCGTTTGCCGCAATAATTGCTTCGACTTCTGCTCTAATGTCCTTAAACATTTCGTTTGCGTTAGCGTAGTCTGCTGCTTTTTGTTGGAAGCCTTCATGCGTTCCATTTTCTTGAAAATGCTCCCTAGCCATTTTTGCCAACTCAATATCGCGCTCTAGTTGACGCTCCATAACGATCAGCAAATAAGCGTTACCCTGCTCAGTTTTCGCAAGGCCAGGAACCGTTTGTTGCAAGAATTCTCTGTCACCGTCAGACATAGAACCTGGCATACCAGCACCACCAGCGGGGTTTCTAACCTCTAAGGCTAATCGCTTGGTCAATGCGCCGAACAATTCTTGCTCTCCTATTGTGTCAACCTCAAAACCGACAGATGTCATAAGGTTACGGAAGCCCATCAGCTGCTCTTGGCCAGCACCTGTGGCTAGCCCTTCTCGCAGTAGCTGTTGCATCAGCTGCACGTTTTTGATTTTGCTGCGAGCCGAATCGCCTGCAGTCATTCTGGTCTCAAACCTTTTTGCCAGCCTGTTTCTGAAAGCTAGAGGTTCAACTTTTGCAATTTCGACATCAGCCTTTGCTTCTTCTTCAGCCGTCACGCCTGCTGCTTTAATTGCAGCTAATTTGTCAGGGCCACCCGCTGCTGCTATATCTTTTTGAAGCTGTGTAGGCTCGATGGATATATCCACTTCGCCAGTGAAAGTATTTGTTTGGCCAAACGTGCCCTTCGGCGCGCCGGTCAATTGACCGAAATTGCCGCGCATATTGGTCGCCAGATCTGCCAACTGTTCAGTAGGCAACGTCGCCAGAATTCTTTTCTGCTCGCCAGAAAAATAAGGCGATAATGCGGCTACAAGTTGCTCGCGCCTGCTTAGCTCTTGTTGAAACTCTTGTATCTGTAAGTTCTTATACTGGTTGCTCAAACGCTGGCCTTTACGCTGCGGGCTCTCATCTAAATACAGGCCATATTTCAAAGGCTGCACGATCGCGTTTTGAACAAAATTTGTAACGCCTTCTCGTAAATTACTTGGCGGCACAAAACCTGTATCGATCTCAGGCATCTGTATTCGGCGCATACTGCGAACATTTGGGTCAACCATAGGTAATGTCTGCGCAGCACCTGCACCGGCTATCTGTCTTTGGGCGGGCGTCATGGTCGGAAATAAACTTTCCGCTAGCCTGCGCTCTTCCTCAAAATCAACCTCTGCCATCAGATAAGCCCTCGTTGTGCGCTGTTAAAGTAACCTGTAGGCAGCTGCAATGACTGATTCATCGCATCAAATTCAGATTGGCCAGCCGCTTGGAATGCACGCATATTTGCCATGCGCTGTTGGAAACGCTTTTCTTCAGCATCTGTCTCGCCATCTAGCGCTGATGCAAGACGATCGCTGGCGTATTTGGCTGGATCTTGCACAAGCCCTCGGACTGCATCGATGCTTGGCTGTACTGTCTGCATAGCGTATGCGCCAGGATTTCTAAACGCCTCGTCAACCTTGCCAAAACCTTCGCGAGCGCCTTTGAAACTGTCGCCCAGCAACTCGCGCATGGTTTTGTCGTCTGGCGTTGGTAGTTTCTCCATATCGCTATCGCTGCTTAACAATGCGTTTGGAATGCCTGCTGCCGTCGAGGCTGCTGCCATAAGTTTGTTAAACATTTTAGGCTCCAGGTAATCCAACATTAAATCCACGCCCACTGCTTTCGCTCGTCAGCGGGTTAGGCAACAAGCCAGCACCACTTCTCAGAACGTCAAACATGCGGAATGGGTACTCTCTTTGCTCAGCAAATCTGCGATAACGATCTTGTAGCAGCTGCTGCGCTGCAGCTTGCTGCTGACCGCCAACGCCCTGTAGCGCCGCTGCGTCCGCAAACTGCGTGCCGCGCAAGTCGCCGCCAAGGTTCGCCAGCTGGGCAGCTGCACCCTGGCGCATGCCAGACGCCTGCATGCCGGCTCGCTGATTAGCGAGCGCCGCCTGCAGCCCTGCGTCTGCGTTGAAACGCTGAGCGTCAAAGCCCAGCTGCTGGTTGCGCAGCGCCGCGTTCTGGTTAGCCAAAGCTGCACGCATCTGCGCGTCTTGGTTTGCCAGCTGTCCGCGTTGATCAAACTGAGCGGCTTGGATGTTGCCCTGCTGCGTCGCCTGCTGCGCTGCCAGGTTATTGGCTGCGTTCAGCTGCCCGGCGCGCATGAAGTTAGCAGCTGACGTGGTGTCGGCCGCTAGCTGGTTTTGTGCGTTTCTGGCAGCTGCTTGTTGATTCAAGCTCTGCGCCGCTAAGCCGCTCTGCAGCCCCAGCTGGGCGCTGCTTGTGTCGGCGGTAAGGCCAGCGCGTTGGTTCGCAAGATCTGCTTGCTGGCCAAACTGCGCAGTCTGCATGCCAGCCTGTTGGGCTCTGTTGAGATCTGCTTGCGCCTGCTGCTGCGCGTTCTGGAAGCCTTGTTGGCGTAGATTCACTGCCGTGCGCGCTGCTTGATCGGCAAAGTTTCGGTTAGTCTCTGCCTCGACCAGCGCCTGACGGTCACCACCAAACGCGCCAGCAGACACTGCACTTGCCGCGTTTTGGTTTTGAGTCATCTGACGCGCTCGATCTAAGTCGCCAAGCGCCGCGTCGATTACGCCAGAGTCGTATTGGTTTTGATAAGGCGACAAATCTGTTTGCGCCAGGCTTTGGCCCTGCACCGTTTGACCCTGAACCTGCTGCGCATTAATTGGGTTTACGCCAACGGCGCTTGTCTGACCAATCTGCTGAGCGTTCACGCCTTGAGATTGCACCTGCTGGTTGCGAATCGGATCAAAGCCAAAGCCAGTCTGCACGTTTGACGCACCGACATTACCGACTTGCCCTGGCGCAGTGATTGAGCCGGCGTTGACTTGCGCAGGCTGAAATCCCGTTTCCGCTCGCGTCGTCGCAATGGCGTCGTTGATCTCGCCCTGGCCTACGCCGGCACGCGCCGTGTTTGCGGCCATATTCATGCCTTCCAGCTGCGCAGGCGCTAGCGGCGCGACCGTTGCAAAGTTGTAAGGACTGTATGGCGTTCGGCTAACCCGCTGACCTTCGCGAAACGTGCCGGTTAGCAGGCCTTTGAGCTCTGGGTCGAATGACTGCTGCGAGCTCTGTTTGTTTTTACCCATGCTCATTAGCGCATACCTCTCATATTAAAGTTGCGGAAATCGGGCACGCCCATGTACGCCGTATTGCCACCCGCGAAGTCAAGAATTGGCATTGATGGCGCAACGCCCATGCCCTCGTCGGCCGGCACTTGCTCTGGTTGTTGGTAGCCCAGCAAGCCTTGCGCCCGTAAAGATCCAGAGCTTCGATAACCGAGGTTTCTTGCTCGCGCATCAGGCTGGTAAGCGCCTTCCAACATCATTTGATAGTTGGTTCTTGTGTCTGCCGGTTGCGTTCTGCTCATCGACCCACCAGCTGCGTACCGAGCTTCTTCCTCGGCTTTTTGCCTGGCTGTTTCTCTGTCCTCTGACTCTGCTGCCGTTTCTGGCCTATCCATTTGCACGCCCGGCAGCGCAAAGTCTTGGAAATAGCTTTGATCCGGCTGAACAATTTCAGTGCCGGAACCGTAAAAGCTCTCAATAGCTTGCGGCGTAGTCATATCTCTGACCATCACCGGCTCTTGCGGACTTGTTGCTGGCATCGATGGCATATTCGACTGCTGCATTTGCTCAATGAGCGCGGGGTTCATTCGCAACAATTCTTCAAAACCAATGCTTGAGCCGCCGCCTGCACTGCTGTCTTTACTCATATCTCTTTCACCAATGTTATGTGGGCTTCGTGCCAGTCCATGTCTTTAAGCGCTTTCGTCCAGCCCTTGCGCCCGCTCATGCTGAGCGCCGAGCACTTCAGCCTCTTTGCGAACGAAATCAAGCTCGACTCCATATCTTTAATCTCTTCCAAATCGCCAGCTGCCAAGAAAACGTGCAACGCGCGCTTGCGCGGGTACTGCACGATCTCTGTGACCATGCAGCTTTTGCTGGCTGGCCAAAAAAACATATCGCCGACGCTAATGAGCTCCAGCACGTCTTCGTATGTGTGCGTGCCGCCAGCGCGCGCCAAAGCCATTTCCAAGAGCTCGCGGTATGGCCCGACGATGTCTTCAGCTGTCTGTACGACCGCCTCGCTCATAGCGACGTCGCCGATATGGTGCCGTCGTTAGCGACCGTGATACTGAACCGGGTGCCGTCCGGGCTCTGCAGGATTAACCGCTCGCCTCGTAACTCAACGTCCTGATTCTTTTTGCGATTCAAGTTGTCGGCCTGCTCGATGAGGTTGTTGCGCTGATTCTCCTGCACAAAGTCATAGCTCCGCTGCGCTTCTGGCAAGATCATCGTCTACTGCCCTCGCGCACATCGAGCCGCATGGTGCCGACGCGCCAGCTGCTAGGCGTGTTGCCGGTAACCGTCATCTGCACCTGGCGTCCCTGAAAGCGCACGCTCGTTGGGTTTGCCATGTCGAACGGGCCAAACGTGCTCTCATCTGCATTAGGGTAAAAGCGCGTCTTAAATGTGGCAGTCACGTCGCCCTGCGTTTTCTCGTCAGGGATTAGCGACGTTGCGACCATCATGCGGTCGCCATTACCCAGCTGCAGAGGGCCAGTTTGCGCAAAGACCGCGCTGCCAGAATCATAGGCATAGCCGACTTCGTGCTCGTATATGTAGCCGTCTGGGCTCGTATAGTTAGGGAACACAAACGCGCCAACATCGACGCCAGCCGTGCGAGCCAGGGTGCCTATCTGCCAGTGGTTTTCCATGTAGTTATAAGAGACATAACTGTCGTTTTCATTAGATCCGCTGCTGGGGTAGAACCAAATGATCTCGCTGAAATTGCTGTTCTGTACGGCGTAAACCTTCGACCGCTCGGTGACGTTTAGGTTCTCGAAGATGAAGTCGCCGACGCTGCTGCGCAGCGGCTGCACGCTGCCGTTGTAGACGAAGAACCCATTGTTTCCCATCCAATAAGCCGCGCCGCCGGCCGTCGCGCAGGCATTGGCGCTGATGACGCCGCACGCCGTGCCAACCTGTTGAAAGCCGTATATGAATGGCGGTCCTTGGTATCTGGCCGTATGTGCGTCTGTGTCTGTGAGCAACAACGTCTCGCCGCGCATGCGTTTGCCGGCCATGAGGTTGCCATCTGTTGCGAGAGTGAAACTGCCTGCCTGATTTGTAGCTGCGGGCGTCCAGACGTTGCTTTGTTCTTGATCAGAGAACGCAACCTTATTGCCAACACCACCAGCGCCGAGCGCGAACACGAAACGCTCAGAGCTCACGACAACCGCGTTGTTGCCGGTAGGCGCGTTGCTCAGTAGCGCAGCTGCAGACGCCGGGCTGTTGGCCCATTGATAGATTTTGCCGTCGCTCGTCGCTGACGCAATAACGTACTCGCCAAACGTGTCTAGCGACCAGGTCGTTGCCGGCGTGTATGCGCCGCTGTCTGGCCTCGGCGTGTTCCAAGTGCTTGCGCCCCACGTCAGACCGCCATAGCCAAGGTTTTGCACTGCATCGGCGTTGCCTGTTGTGAAGCCAGTGGGCGTGATGTCTGTGACCGTGTTGTCTTCGCCGACGAAGTACAGGTTCGTGTGCGTGCCTGCGACCGTGCGCCGGTTGCGAGAGTTATCAAGGTATGCGATTAGAGCGCGGCAAACGCCGGTCATGGCCGACGTTGTGCGAGCTCGCCAGCCGCCTACTGGCTGCAGCGCACCTTCGTACCAGCGCACAAGGTTCGCGTCTGACCAGGTATTGGCCTGCTGCAAATCGGTGCCGTTCTTAACGACGCCTGGTGGTGGTGCGATGTTAAGCAATGACACGATATTCACCTGTTTCGATCATGTCGCAGAGCTCTTCTGCACGATAACCGACCTGCTCGGCCCAGCGGCTGGCGTTAAATTCTGTACTGGCCCAGTAGTAGTCGCCCGACTCCATAGCGGCTAGCGCCTTTTTGAAGCCAAGCAATTTGGTTATGCCAAGGTTGAATGCGTATGTCGATCATTGCTTCACGCCTTACGCTGTCCAGATTCCTGTACCAGCTAAAGCGATCTTTTAACTCTTGCTCGACGCGCTTGATGTCGTTTGCGAGCAGCATGTCGATCTCATCATCAGATAGCCCAAGGCCAGACTCGCTAATATTTCGCCCGACGCCTATGGTTTCGAAACCCTGTGTGCATTTGTAGACCTTAGACTTGACGCCCTCGTGGCGCTTGAGCATTTTGATTAGTCTCTCGCTCATTTTTTCGCTCGCCTTATGTGACGCACCAAAATAAAAAGCGCTGATGGTGGATAGCACTCCGAAAAGGTTACCCAGCACCAGCGAAACTATGGTGTCGCTGTTAGCGTCTGGCGGCTGCACCGTGACCATCGTTATGTAGCCGCCGACAAAGAGAACCATCAAAATCGCAATGATTTTTTGGCGTCCAATCCCCTGCGAAACTTTTGCGCGCGTGCTGCGTGTC
>FUIF01017055.1_pt1 | contig 11705 bp, 21 predicted proteins | sample 1003461 | NCBI WGS metagenome assembly FUIF01 (sample SAMEA80401918, study PRJEB19352) | marine metagenome
CACAATGAATAAACTAAAGAAAATGATAGACAGATGGTGTTATAAGTTTTTCGCGTTTATTGATGATAGCTTTAACGCCTTAGAAAGAGTATGCAATGAGGGATACAAAGCTATTACAAACTTATTCACGAAAAAAGAAGAAGAAAATAAATCTAAATATTTGTTTAAAAATTTAAAACAAGAAGTAGAGACAGGTGCTAATGGCACACAAGAATATGTAATTAAAAAAGGTATAAATAAAGGTAAAATTGCTAAATGAAAATTTCAGAAAATACTAACGTTGGTTTACCGTTAAGAAATTTAATAGGTTTAATTAGTGCTATTGTTGTTGGTGCTTGGTTTGCCTTTGGTGTTATTGAAAGACTTAATAATCTTGAGACTAGAAATAAATTATTTGAACAAGATTTATTGGAAGCATCAACTCAAAAACCCATAGACCAAGAACAATTCATGCTTCTCGAAGATTTGTATAAAACTGTGGAAAAACTACAGTCAACTCAAGAAATGAACATGACAAATAAAGTTAATATTGAGTTTCATACAAAACAAATAGAAAAATTATTGTCAGATGTAGAAAAATTAAAAGATAAACAAAGGGAATTTGCTAACGGTAACCATTAATGATAGAAACAGTTGTAGCTTTATGTATGTTTGTTGCAGGAGAACTAAAAGAACATAGAATACAACCGGCTATGTCTGATTGTTTAAAAGGTAAAAGACAAGCAGAAAGAGATGCTAATGGTAATATTGAGTACAAATGTGGAAAAGTAAAGGTTGAACTAGAAGATAATATAGATGGTTCAAAAAGTATTAAAAAAATTATAAATGAATAATGGCTAAACAAAAATTTTTACACTTTGAACCTAGACCAAAACCTAGAAAAAGAATTAGAACACATAAAAAAAAGTTGAATAAAAATGAAAAACGAAGTTACAAAAAATACAACAGACAAGGAAGACCACAGTAATAACTTAGATAATATCATAAAAGAATTACCTGAGTTATTAGTTAAACACGCATATACAAAATTAAAATCGGGACAGGAACTAACTGCTTCAGAAATGAAAGTATGTCTTGAGGTTTGTAAAACTTATAGTACAGATAATTTACAAAAGAAACCTGATAACATATTAGAGGACGTTCCATTTGACACTGATGAATAGTAAAATAAAAAACTTTAAAACTTTTTATATCTATGTTGGAAGCATTTAAATCTTCCAGAACCAACACCTATACAATATGATATAGCTGATTATCTTCAATCTGAAGAAAAAAGGTTAGTTATTGAAGCATTTCGGGGCGTAGGTAAGTCATGGATTACATCAGCTTTTGTATGTCACCAGTTATTACTTAATCCACAACGTAATATACTTGTAGTATCAGCATCTAAAAGTAGAGCTGACGACTTTAGTACATTTACTCAAAGATTAATTAGTGAAATGCCTTTATTAAAGCATTTACAGCCTAAAGATAACCAAAGACAGTCTAAAGTTAGCTTTGATGTGGCGCCTGCGCAAGCATCTCACGCACCATCAGTTAAATCTATGGGTATTACAGGTCAACTTACAGGTTCACGTGCTGATTTAATCATTGCTGATGACGTAGAAAGTGCTAATAACTCACAAACTCAGTTAATGAGAGATAGACTAGGTGAGACAGTTAAAGAATTTGACGCAATTATTAAACCTAAAGTAGGACGTATTATATTCTTAGGTACACCACAAACAGAGATGTCATTGTATAATGACTTAGAAGAACGTGGTTTTAAGACTAAAATATGGACTGCATTGTACCCTACAAAAGAACAACTCACAGGTTATGGGCATAAGATAGCCCCTATGATTGCAGAAGTAGAAGATATGGTAGGTAAACCTACTGACCCTAAGAGATTTAATGAAGTAGACCTATTAGAACGTTTGTCTTCGTATGGACGTTCAGGTTTTAACTTACAGTTTATGTTAGACACTACAATGTCTGACGCAAATAGATACCCTCTAAAATTAAATGATTTAGTGGTATTATCAGGTTGCTCTACTTGGAAGGAAGCACCGGCTCAAATACAATGGGCATCAGGTGTAGAACAAGTAAAAGCTATTGACCCTGAGATACCAAACGTAGGTTTAAAAGGTGATTATTATGTGGCACCAATGCATATAAGTCCTGAGTTTACGCCTTTTGAGGGGTCTGTTATGTCCATTGACCCATCTGGTCGTGGTGAGGACAAAACAGCGTATGCGGTGCTTAAAATGCTTCATGGAGTGCTTTATTTGACTGCTATAGGCTCATTAGATGGTGGTTATAGTGAAGATACCTTAGCAAGACTATCATATATCGCAAGAGAACAAGATGTTAACTATGTGGTAATTGAGAGTAACTTTGGTGATGGTATGGCTACACAGTTACTAAAACCTATTATGGCTAAAATACACCCATGTGAGATAGAGGAAGTAAGACATAATATACAAAAAGAGAAGCGTATTATTGATACCTTAGAACCTATTATGAATAATCATAAGTTGGTAGTTGATGATGCTTTAATAAAAGAAGACTTTAAGTTAGAGCCTGACCATCAGCTATTTAGACAAATGACTAGAATAACTAGGGACAAAGGTGCATTAAGACATGATGACCAAATTGATGCTTTAGCTATTGCGGCGAACTACTGGGTTCAACGTATGGATAGAGACCAACAGTTATCGTATAATCAACATAAAGAAGATTTACTAGATGCTGAACTTGAAAAATTTATGGAGACAGCTATTGGTAAAGAACCGGAAGAGGACAGATGGATTTAACAGACGTAAAGATTAGAATTAAAGAACATGAAGGTTTTTGTTTAGAACCTTATAACTTAGAATATAAGACATCAGATGGAACTATCGTAAAAGAGGACTTTCAGACTGGTGGTTATGGTCATGTTATCCAAAAAGGTGAAGAAATACCTACTACAAGAGAAGGTTGGGATAAGGTATTTGAAGAAGACTTTGCAAAAGCAGTTAAGAACTGTTCTAAACTACTAAATACAGGTGCTGTACATCCAGTCGCTTTTGGTATTGTTGTTGAAATGATATATCAAATAGGACACGCAGGGGTTGCTAAGTTTAAGAATACATTGGCTCGTATCAATGAGGGAGACTACAAGGGAGCCTCTGAGGAGATGTTAGACAGTAAGTGGGCTAGACAGACACCTAGTAGAGCACAGTCATTGTCTACTCTTATGAGTAGTATTATTGATTAGTATATACACATAGGTAAACCCTAGCTTTTTATCTTATACGGGTACCTAAATATTTCATAAAAAATTCTGAAGGGGTATATCGTACATGACGAGGCAGGTTTTCCCCGTAGGATTTCTCGCGAGACGTGCGCGGGTGACCCGTATGTAGCGTATAGAGGCGCTCCAAAGGTCAATATATGGTATGCTTTTTGTTTTCGCGTGCGCGTGTGCTAGTCTGTTTTTTTAGTACACCTAGCATACACAAAGAATACACAAAGAATACAACTAGTAATACACACAACATATAGAAGCACACACACAACATGTAGTTAAGGTTCCCGTATATGATATAAACAAAGGTTCACACACTATAGGTATATATACCAATGATAAGTATTACTCAGGGTATAACTAAGGGTCTATACTAAGGTATGACTAAGGGCTTATACTCATTAATAGTACATACTAATGATAGACAATAAAGAAGTATTAACTATGGGTATCTCTAATAGATGTCTGTTTTTTTCTTATTCTAGTTATGCATATTGCGCATAGCTGTTATGCAATAATAGCATTGGTGTTTATTATTGGTTGTGGTATTGTGTTTTATATTGATAGTTTGCAAGTTTTAACTCTACATAAATAAAACTTAGAGCCACACGCGGCGATACTCTTTTTAGAGTACATCCGGGCTAGTTGTCTTTAAAGCGTGTCGGGGAGCCCTCTCAAGCCAAAGGCGAGCGCCGCAAGCGTTGTAGGTTGGCTAGTTTGTTTGTCTGTAGGTTATAGCCTACACTGACGAGCTACAGAATAGCGAAACAAACAAACACGGGGTTAATTATGAAGTACAATCACACTATCCAAAAGATACTTACACAAAACCAAATAGACAAGTTTAAAGACGCTACAAACAAAGCGGCGTTTTTGGCTAACTATGCAAAAGAGACAGACAAAGTTAAAAAAATAGAGATGTTAAGAAAAGCATCTCAGGAAGGTTGGATATAATGACAACTAACAATTTACATGTTGCGGAAATCAATTTCCCAACTCATGACAATGACGGGGCGGCGCTTATGGCGCCTACCCTAATCCAACGTGAGCTTTGTCAACACTTTGGCGGCTGTACAGTGTATGACGGGCACGGCTCATGGGTTAACGCTCAAAATAAACTTTTTAGCGAGCCTGTAAAAATCATAAAATGCGCTATAGAGAATAGTCAACGTAATAGACAAATCATAAAAGACATTGTTGTAAGATACGGCAGAATTGCCAAACAAGAAGCGGTCTATTACTCAATCGATAACAAAGCGGAGATAATCGACTTATGATTAAAATAGTATTAATAACAGTTATAATTTTAATATTTATAGCGAGCGAGATGTAACACTGATGAGCCCACAAAGGGCGAAACAGCGCGGCTTGACATTGCGGCGCTGTCTGTTACTATTTAGTGACAATTAACAAACAAACAAAAGGACAATTATGCAAAAACACTATTTGAGAAGTACCAAAAACTTGTATAGCTGTACGTCTAATGGCGTGACGGTCTATTACTCGTATGTCACACCGGTTGCAATACGTGACGGTTTTGGCTGTTTACATGTTAGTCAAAACTTATGGAGCGTTACTACCGGACGTCACTTGACATGGATTGACGGCGGGTCACCTGAAGCTAAAAAGAAGCGTTTGAACGGTGAAGACTTTAGAAAGTTAATGGACATTTATGGCGTTGAGCGTTCATATGACTTACAGTCAAGCTTTATTAATCCAAAGGCGGACGCTAAGACCGTTCAAGATGTTATTAATTTTGACGCGTTATTACCGGACGACTTACAACTTTTGAAGGTGTAATTATGATTGACAAAGATACAATTAAAAAAGCGCTTGTAGCCGTGACGTTGTCACTGTTAAGCGTTGCAATGTTTGTAGGTGTTTTATTGTTTGCGGCTCACACATGGGCAATACAATGAGCGGCGACAGTATAACTAAAAAACAAGCCGTTAATTTGTTAAAAATGCACGGCAACACAACCTACAGCGATTTAAAAGATTTTATAAAAGAGCTCGGTAATGCGACATTTTATAAAAAAGAAAGCGTTTTAATCTGGCTAGGTTATTAGAGCGAAACAGCCCGCGAGCAATTGCGGGTTGTCTGGCGGTTTTGCCGTCACTGATGAGCTCGGAAAGCTTAAACAAACAAACAAAGGGGCAATATGAATTGGTTATATAATTTAATCTATAACTACTTGCGCCAAAAAGTCATGGCTGATGAAGAGGCTTTTAGAAATAAAAGGCTTGCTGTACGCCATAGACTAAACGGCGGTTACTCTAAGGCGGGTCACTAATTGACAAAGCCTAATATTTTATTGAGTAACTTTATAAATGACGCGTGGATAGATAGAGTATACCAAGATTTACAAGGTAAACTTTATCTAAAAAGACCAAGCGGCGAGACTGTAGACTGTAAACTAAAGACCATTAAAAAGCGGTACACGTTAGCTAGTACCGGGCAATGGTTCAATAGTTCTGGTCTACCAATAGACCCGCCGCAAGATGTAAATGTGACAGAAGAGCTTGCAACACTCAAAAAAGAGATGAAGCAGGCACAACAAGACGCTAAGTTTAACGCATTAAAAGCAAAAATCATTAGCGGTAAATAACCCTTGCGCCGTCTGGTGTGTGACCGGGCGGCGTAACTAACAACGAGAGGACAACCATGTACATAGATGAGTATAAAGTAACTGTTAAAGGTGACAAATGGAACCACAAAACACGTAAAGATATAAGAGGCGTAACAAAAGCAACAATGGAAAGTAAAGAAGGTATGACACATAGAAAATTCTTTGATTTACTTGATGAGATAAGAGAGGCTCACGATTGTTGCCTAATTAAAGTGACCGTTGAGATGAACCAACAGGATTATGAATAATATGGAAATCTTAACAATAATAAACAGCGCGCCAATAGAATTAAAAACTCTGTTGGCGAGCGGCGTTGTTTTTATTTTAATTGCATTAGTAAAAGATGCTATTGATTTAATTAAACGTAAGACTAAACGGGCTTATAACCCTAAAACTATCAACCCTTTTGCTTTGTCTACTAGACTAGACGGCAAGACTATTAAAGCAATACAAAGGACTAAAAAATATGACAGATAAAGAACGTATAGAGAAGCTTATAGAAGAAAATAATAAGTTACAGGCTCAGTTAATTGTATTAAAAACTAAGTCTGAAGGTTGGCTCAAAGAGCTTAAAAAAGAAGAAGAGACTAGAGAGATGTTGGTTAATCAGTTAAAAAGACTGACACCTACTTACAATGAGATTAGTCAAGACTTAAAGAAAAAGATGGTGTCTTTTTTCGTTCGTACTTACTCTCTAAAACAATATGATGAATTATCACCTCATCAGGTTGGACAAAAAGCCGGTGATTTTATACAGAATGTAGTTCGTAAGTTACCTAAGTTCCAGAATAACTTAGAGTTAGCTATTATCAACGAGCTACAAATTACTACTAGGGAGCCTGACTAAGGTTCCCATAGTAGATATTATAAACATAACACACAACATTTTACAGGAGCGGTTATTATGGCAAGACTAATTGAAAGCATGCCTACTTACAAAGATGAAGTTGCGCATGAAAAAGAGATGAGAGACTTAGGTTCTCATAGGACTAACAAAAGACTACAGTCTCATATCGAGAGAGAAGAAGAGAGTGTTACATCATACGGGAAAGTTATGGTGGCAAACACTATAAGACCTTTAGCTAATGCTATTGGTGAATGGCTACAAGAACAATCCAAAAAAACAATAGGTAAGCCGCCTATTGCCTTTATGAAAATGTGTGAAGTAGAGCCGGAAGTATTGGCTCTTATTACAGGTAAACACATAATCAATACAATCACACAATATAAACCTTTAACTGCTACGTGTATTTCACTAGGCGGTAAAGTTGAAACAGAAATATCATTAAGAAACTTTAAAACTCTTAACCCTGATTTATACCAAACAGTAAAACAGGATTTAGATAAGAGAAGTTTTAACTACACGTACAAGAGAAGAAAACTAAGAGAGAGTGCTAAACGTGATGAAGTAATGAAGTGGGAAGAGTGGACTACACCTACTAAATTACACGTAGGACTACGATTAGTTGAGCTTATGATTTATGCTACAGGTCTAATTGAAATAGGTACAGAGACTGTAAAACATAAGAAAGCTAAAATTATAAAACAAACAGACACAACAAGAGAATGGATTAAGAATAGAAATGGTTTTAATGAGCTGTTAAATCCAGAATACTTGCCTACAGTTATGCCGCCTAAGTTATGGTCAACTGTAGTAGGTGGTGGCTATTGGACTAAAGAGTTACCGGAGTTAGACCTTGTTAAACAAAAAAATAAGAAATACAAAAAAGAGTTAGAAAACTATGACATGCCGCAAGTGTATGATGCTGTCAATACAATGCAGGCTACACCATTTAAAATTAATAAATTTATATTGGCTGTAATGCAGGAAGCGTGGGACAAAGGGTTAGCTGTAGGTGGTATGCCGCCTAATACTAATTTAGATATTCCTAATAAACCGCATGACATTGAAACTAACAAAGACAGTAGAAGAGAATGGAAGAAGAAAGCAGTCATGGCACATACAGAAAATGCTAGAATGTTTTCTAAAAGACTATTGTACGCTAAGATTATCTGGTTGGCACAAAAGTTTAAAGACTATCAAACTTTATACTTTCCGTTACAATTAGATTTTAGAGGTAGAGCGTATTGTGTCCCGGCGTTTTTAAACTATCAGTCTATTGGTGGTGCTAAAGCTTTATTAAGTTTTGCACAAGGTAAACCAATAACAAAAGAAAACAAAGGTGACTATTGGTTGGCTATACATGGTGCTAATCAATATGGTGAAGATAAAATATCTTTTTCTGACAGAGTAAAATGGACTGAGGACAATACAAGTTGGATTATAGATTGCGCTACTGACCCTATGACTAATAGACAATGGGAAGAAGCATCTAATCCGTTTCAGTTCTTAGCGTTCTGTGATGAATGGAAAAGATTTAAAGAACAAGGGTATGGCTTTGTCTCTAACATACCTGTAAACGTAGACGGTTCATGTAATGGTCTACAGATTTATTCTTTAATGCTAAGAGACAGTAAAGCAGGTAAACTTGTTAACTTAACAAAGACTAATAAACCACAAGACATTTATCAACTTGTGGCTGATGCTGTTAATGATAAGTTAAGAGAACATGCTAAAGAAAATACACCGTATGCTCAGTTATGGTTAGACTATGGTGTTAAACGTTCAACTACTAAACGTAGTATTATGACTATCTGTTATGGTTCAACTAGATATTCATGTACTGATTTTGTAATTGAAGACTTAACCAAAAGAAAAGACAAAGGCGAAAACCATCCATTTACAGATGAGATATTTAAACCTGCATCCTATTTAGCTAGTGTTATTTGGGATAGCATTGGTGACAATCTTAAATCTGCAAGAATAGGTATGGACTATCTGCAAACTATCGCACGTATCGTAGCAAAAGAGCAGTTACCTGTACACTGGGTTACACCGGTTGGTTTCCCTGTCTACCAATCTTATCCAGAGATGAAGTCTAAACGTGTTAAAGCTATGTTAATGGGTGAAGTTATTAAACCTAGAATTAACACAGAGACTGACTTGACAGATAAGTTAAGAATGGGCAACGGAGTAGCTCCTAATGTTGTTCACTCGGTGGATAGTGCCGCTATGATGACTACAGTAAATATAGCATATAAGAATGGAATAACTAATTTCTGTAATGTACATGATAGTTTTGGTACTACCGCCGCAGATGTAGAGATGCTTAACAGTTCTATACGTGAAGCATTTATCTCTATGTTTACAGACCATGACATCCTAGAGAATTTTAGGAATGATGTTCTTAGACAATTACCAAAAGAGCTACACCACAAAATACCTGAAGTTCCCGCTAAAGGTGATTTGAATATTAACAATCTGCGGGATAGTGAGTTCTTTTTTGCATAGAAAAGTACCCATAGTAGAATAAGGAGAAGTATGAGTAAAAACAATTATGTAAAAGTTGTAAGTCCTGAAGGTGTCAGTCAGTACGCATGGTTAACACAACCTGATACTAAGTTTGACAAAGATGGACATTACAAAGTTAATCTCGTAGTGCCTACAGATAAGGCAAGTTCATTGATTAAACAAATTGATGAAGAGATGAAAGCGAGCGTTAAGATTGCCGGAGAGAAAAACAAAGGCAAGAAAATAAAACAAGCTAACGCTCCATACGAAGAAGAGCTTGATGATAAAGGTAAGCCGACAGGCAATACTATTTTCAAGTTCAAAAGAAAAGCACAAATTATTTCTGCTGATGGAAAAGTAATTCCATTTAAAGTAGCGATATTTGACAGTTCTGGCAAGCCTATGACTGATACTAACGTTTGGTCTGGTAGTGAGATGAAAGTTAGTGCAGAGTTAGTTCACTGGTTTACTGCAATGGCAGGCGCGGGTGTATCACTCAGATTAAGAGCAGTGCAAATAACTAAATTAGTCGAAGGTGGCTCAGGTAATGCAGAAGGCTATGGCTTTGAAGCTGTAGACGGTGGTTACGTAGCGCCAGAACAGGCAAAAAATGTGGTACAAGAAGAGAGCGGCGAAGAAGCTGACTTCTAAACAAGTTGGTTTGCGTTATGGCTTTAGGTCAGGGCTTGAAGAAGCAATTGCTTCTGACCTTGACACTAAAGCTGTAAGCTATAAGTTTGAGGAAAACAAACTGACTTATGTTAAACCACAGAAAACACATACTTACACACCTGATTTCTATTTAGTAGATAAAAATATTTACATAGAAACTAAAGGTTATTTCACATCACAAGACCGTCAGAAAATGCGTCTCATAAGAGAACAGCATCCTGAGTTGGATATACGATTTGTATTTAGTAATTCTAAAACAAAAATTAGTAAAAAATCTAAAACAACTTATGGCATGTGGTGTGAAAAGTATGGATTTAAATATGCAGATAAGATTATACCGAGAGAATGGCTAGATGAGTAACGAAAGAAAAGAAACAAAATATATTGTCATACACTCGACAGGGACAAACCCTAAACAGAATTTAGATGTTAAAGATTTAGACAAGCAACACAGAAAAGAGGGCTTATTCTCTTGCGCTTATCATAAAGTCATTAAAAGAGACGGGTCTATTCAAGACGGTCGCGACATAATGTTAGCCGGCGCACACATAGAAACAAGTGTTGACTTGTCTAATAAAAATTCCATAGGCATTTGTCTCGTTGGTGGACAAGATGATGATGGACAACCTGATTGTAATTATACTTTCAAACAATACCAGAGTTTAGTCTCTTTAATCTCTGATTTGAAAGCATTTTATAAACAGGTTGAAGTAGTTGGTCACAGAGATGTGTCTGACGCCTCATGTCCGCAGTTCAACGTTAAAGAATTGCTGACATAGTTTGTTTGTTGCCTACTGGGTAGCAATACTCAGTAGGTTAAACACAAATAATTAGGTAAAAAATTTTATGGAGAAAACAGATAGTAACTTTTTATATCACACAAGCTGTGATAATTGTGGAAGCAGTGATGCTAACTCAGTCTATGATGATGGACATAGTTACTGTTTCTCTTGTAACAAACATACAAAAACAGAGGTAGAAATGGAAACACAAACAAACACAACAAGTCAAGACTTTATTACAGGTGATGTAAAAGCATTATCTAAAAGAGCTATTGACCTAAACACAGCAACAAAAATTTAATTATCAAATTGGAGCATGGTTTGGTAGACCGTGTCAGATTGCTAATTATTACAACAAAGATAAACAATTAGTTGCACAAAAACTAAGGTATCCTGATAAAACTTTTCAATGGTTAGGTGATTCAAAACAATCAGGATTATTTGGACAGCATCTATGGCGTAACAATGGTAAGATGGTTATCATTACAGAAGGTGAGATAGATGCATTGTCAATATCACGTATCAATTCAAATAAATTTCCCGTAGTAAGTATTAAGTCAGGCGCACAAGGTGCCAAAAAAGATATTCTAAAAGAATTAGAATGGCTTGAAGGTTTTGAAAGCGTAGTATTTTGTTTTGACCAAGATGAGTATGGACAAAAAGCGGCGGTGGAATGTGCTAAATTATTTTCACCAAACAAAGCTAAGATTTGTACATTACCTTTGAAGGATGCTAATGAAATGTTATTAGCAAACAGGTCAAAAGAATTAACAGATTGTATATGGTCAAGTAAACCATACACACCAGATGGAATTGTTTTAGGTGCTGACATATGGAATGAATTACAAAAAGAAGATAAGTATGTTACAGTTCCTTATCCATTTGAATTGTTAAATAAGAAAACACATGGACTACGTAAAGGTGAGCTAGTAACTATTACTGCCGGAAGTGGTGTAGGTAAATCTAGTTTTTGTAGACATGTAGCATTACACTTATTAAAAA
>FUIF01021483.1_pt1 | contig 11698 bp, 11 predicted proteins | sample 1003461 | NCBI WGS metagenome assembly FUIF01 (sample SAMEA80401918, study PRJEB19352) | marine metagenome
CCTATATAAGCAAAGTTATGTTGTATTAGGTACATTAGACAGTCTGCGCCGTCTGCTACAGCGCCATACGTGCCGTATACGTTTGCTGACCCTATTGAGCGTAGTTCTGCGCCATAAATGGTTGTACTGCCGTCTATGCTAGTACGACCGTCTGTTCCATTAAACGCATATAATCCTCTATTAGCAAAATATGTAAAACTATTAAGCCATTCAACTCTAACACCGTTTGTCATATTGATTACATCAGCGCCTGGCGATATAAATGTACAACTGTGGAATAACATTGTTGCTGTTACACTTGATGAATTTAATTCGTTGCCGTCAATCCAAGCACCTCTACCTGCATCACTGCCTCCAGGAGTAGTAGGATTAGTTAGTACAGTTACATCTTGAATATAAGGACTGCGTTCATTCATTACAGCATTAGGTGCAAAACGGAAAGCATAGCCTGTGTTATTTGTACTATTGTAAGTGAAGTCTTTAATTGTTAAATTACTAACTACTGTCTTATCATTTAAATGAAATGCATCTTTGTCAGCTGTTGCGGCTGTAGGTGTAACAATAACATTTCTAATATCTGCACCTACAACGTTTACATTTTCTGGAATAACTAAAGGAAATATTTCTTCGTATGTTCCTGAATTTACCATAACAGTAAATGGCTGGTTAGTACTTGCTTCAACTCTTGCCAGTGCTGCTGCTATTGTTCGCATAGCACCCATAGGGTTATCACCTACATTGCTATCATCACCATTAGGATCTACCCAAAAGATGCCACCTGCTCTAAAATTAATATCAATGCCTTGTACGGTAAGGTCATCTAATGTTGCTACTTCACCGTTGATAAGATAGGTATACAACCCTTCCCATCTGCGCTCAGGTGAACCTAAACTAAAAGTATTTGTTTGATCAACAAGAATGTCAGTATCAATATCAGTTTGGAAAATTACTCTATCATTACCTTGATTGTCACCAATTGTTATGTTGCCGCCAAATGTAATATTTCCTGTAGTATCTAAGTTTCCGTAAATGTTAAGATCGTTAAATATTTCAGTAGTGCCAGAGCCGCCTGGAGTAATGTCAATGTTTGAACTTGTATTAATTGTGCTAATAATGTTATCACTGATACGAATCTGATCAGTTTCCATATTAGCCATTACAATTGCATTGCCAGCACTTAAATTAAGATCGCCCAACAGTGTTCTAAAAGTACTGCCAGTTACTTCGTAACCTGGTGTATTTAAAGATGTTGTTGATATAAGATTTGTAGTTTGTGCAGTGCCTAGTACATCTAAGTCTCTAGACGGAGTAGGGTTATTAACACCTATCTTATTATTTGTTACATCAAGATATAAAAGTTGAGTTGTGTTTAGATCATTACGAAATGCTAGATCGACGCCGTTTCGTTCTAGATTTGCTTGTAATAATGGTCCGGAAATTCTACCAACTTGACTCATACTGTACTCCTCATACAGTATTTATTGAATTTACTTGTCGAAGTTATGTAGTATTGTAATAGGCTTTGCAAGATCTGGTGCTGATGTAAATTTAATATACCATCCATCTGCATATGGAGCTCCTGGGCCTGTAAGACTACCACTTACACTTTGTTCTAATGTATAGTTAGTAGTTGATATTTGAAATACGTTTTCAACGAATACTAAAATATTTTGTGCTGCGGCTGGGATTGGATAATCTGCATCGCCACTTGCTAGTGGTCCAAATACAGTTTCAGTTGCATCACCATTGCCTACGTTTTGTTGTGTAATGCCAGGATCCTGATTAGGTTCCTTAAATCTTAATTCGCGCCAAGCACCATTTTGATATGCTTCAAACTGATCGTCATCTGTGTTATATCTAAGGTGTCCGTTGTTTGGACTGCCAGGACGCTGTGCTTCAGTTCCCTTAGGAACAAGCATAGTATTTGTACTATCAACGATAACTTGATCGTCAATATCATACTTTACACCTTTACCATAGATGTTGCGTAAATTTGTATTTTGTGCTTTTAGCAATCTCATCGATTAAACTTCCAAATAACTTACTGTTGCTACTAGATTTGTATTTCCTGATCCAGTATCTGGTTCTGCTACAAAACTAATTTTGTCGCCTGTTCCTAAAACAATTTTTTCACTATCAAAAGTAAATGTTTCTCCTGCTGGAAGAGCAAGTTCTTTTACAATAATAGTTTTGCTGTTACTTAGAGCTTCACCACTTTTAATTAAGTGCATATCAAAAGTTGCTGCGTCTGACGAATCCTTGTTACACACCATTACTGTTGTGATTGCGTATTGTTTACTAGCAGGGACTGTTAAAAGGTCTAATTGTGTAGTTGTTAATAATGCGTTGTCTATTGCCATTTTTTTTGTCCTTAAAATAACATACTAAACAACAAAGATCTATTTTTACTTATAATCTCATCGTTTGTATTGTTACTATTTACATAATAAAGGCCAGTTTTACCTGTGCCTTGTGGGTTGCTGTATAATCTAATTCCTGTACTAGGAGCAATTGGGCTAAGTGCTGCATCATCAATGTATGGAGCAGCTGGTATTTCTAGTACATCGTTAATTCTAACTGCACCTGTTCCAGGGGAAGATAGTTCTAAATCTTGGTTACTAGTAGTACTTGAAATAGTAGAACCTTCTATTCTTACATCTTGAATTTCTGTTCTATCTTGATAAAAGTTAGCAACTAAGTTTCCTTCAACGGTTACTGCTACGTTACTTGGTACAAACCCAGTTTTAACTATTGTTCCTGAATTTACAACATAGTTAGCAATGTTTCCGCCAGTTGTGTTTACGTTAACTTTAAATGCTCTTGCTGATACAATGTCAAGAATTTGTATGTTTGTTCCGTTTAGGTTTTCAAGTGCGTCACCATTTGAATTTACACCACTAATAGATACAGTATCTGCTGTTGTAAATCCGTGTTGTCCATCAGTACTAATTATTGTTGTATTTCCTGATGAGTCAATATTAACAATAGTTCCTAACGTATGAATTTCATCAGTAACAGTTACACTAGAGTCGCCTTCACCGATTGTGTTGTAAAATTCGTTAGCAAAAACAAACTCAATATAGTCTTTAACAGCTTTTGCGTTTGGAATAACATCATCATCTACAACAACAATGCCGTTAGCATCTGGTGTAACAACACTGTTTGTATAGTTCCATACTTTTTCTTCGTAATCGGTTGTTCCAGTTACAGTAATAACACCTGCGCCTGTATTGACATACAAGTTACCTTGTGCTACAATGCCAGGAGTACTTATTGGTATTCTAGTACCGTCTGCTAAAGTAGATTCGAACGCACCTACATTGGTTGCTCCTCCGACTGCCCAAGAAATTTGTTCATCGAATAACCATCTACCATTTTGTAAAGTGCCACGGTCAACTTCAATACCTGATACATAGCCTACGGAAGCAGGAATACCATTACCTGTTGTACCTTGACTTAGTGTAATAATATTATCTGCAATAGTTGTAACTGTTGAATCTACTGTAGTAGTTGTACCTTGTACTTCTAAATTACCAGTAATTACAGTATTTCCAACTGTTGGACCGGTATCCAAAGTAATAGTTCCTCCGCTTTGAACAGCGACTTTGTAATTACTATTATATACCTTAATGACTTTTGACATACTTGTTCCTTAACAGTAAGTTAGGGGGAAATTAATCCCCCTAATCTATTCTTAATCAGCTTCGAAATCATCTGCGCTAGTGAAGGAATCATCTGTACCAGCTTCTTCCATTTCAACTGCGCCATCGTTGTTGGCATCATCAAAGTTCCAAGCAATACGTGCGCCTGTGTCAAGTGTTACCATACGTCCTGCAATTTTAGTAACTTGACGAGCTGTGCCGCCATCGTCTTTTACAGTAATTGTCATATCGCCTGCTGCTAAAGTACCTTGTGCTTTATCTGCTAATGTGCAATCTTCTACATCTGTGCCGTCTGTGCAACGGAACTTCTTAGATCCTAATTGCTTTACAATCCAGCCGTTTGCTTCTGTTTCGCCTGTAGCACGAAAACGTACTTTAATTTCGTTGCCGCCAGCTGCTGGCTCTCCGAAAAATCTTTTATTAATTGGTCTGCCCATTTTTTTTCTCCTATAAAAAGTAGTCCTATGCCCGTTCTATGGGCTACGCTGTGGGTACAGCATAAGTCCGCCTTGCGGCACACTATTTGACAATAGTATTTATCAAAACAAAAAAAAGGCCCGCACTAGGCGAGCCTTTAATAATAAGTGATAGGTTAAAATTTATACTTTAGAGTAGCTTTAATACTATCATCACGATCAGTTGTTGCACCTGTCCATACACTTGTATTAGTAACATCTGTATGATAGTAGAATCCTGTTTCTACAGGCCCTACTGTGTGTACTACACCAAGGTATGTACCATCAGTTCCAAGGTCATCATTTAATACTCTGTGTGCAGTAAACATTGTTTCTCTAGAATAGTTGTACATAATGCCAAAGTCAACACGATCATCTTTTGCTAATCCTGTATTTTTGTCGTCCCATACTTCAACTCCGAAGCCTACTGGAATTCCGTATCTACGCAATACTTGTGAACCTAACGCAACACCTTGTTGATTTAACTCATTGTCAGTGATATTCTTTTTATCACCAATTTGCATATATGATAGTTCTGCAAAGCCTGCTAAACTTACTGTACCACCTAGGTACACTGTGCTTGCTTCTGCATCATACCCTACAGTAAATCCAATTGGTAGATCTCTGCTTAGTCTATGTTCATCAAAATCAAATTCATTGTTGTTTTCCCAGCCGCCGAATGTAAGTACAATCTTTTCATTGTGATCAATTCTACTATTAGCTTCTGTAATAATAAGTGGTAATCCAATTTTTGCTGTTTTAGCAAATCCTAACCTTTGTGCATCTGTTTCGCCTACATAAAGCCTAGTATTTCCTAAACCAACGCCAATTTGTTTTTCAACCAGCGTATTATTTAATGTTGTATCTAATGAATATTGAGAATCAAACCGTGTGCTTGCTCCTGCCCATTCAATAGGCCCGTCAATTGCAGATTGAACGCCTACAAACACTTCTGCTCGTGTGTCAAAATCTGAATCATAAGTATCTGGGTCGTAGAATACTTCGATATTACCGTTAACAAACATTCCTGTTGGTAACGATGGTGCTGCTTTTCTAAGTCAGCAACTCTTTGTTCAAGAGTCTTAGTGTCTGCGTGTGCTTGAAATGATATCAAAGCGAGTATAGCAGACATAATAACTAAAGTCCGTTTCATTTTTTATTTTCCTTCCGAAAATAGTTGGGGTTATTTGTAGCCGTATTTAGTAACTACATTTTCGTTATCCATAAAAAAAGGCCCCCTAAGGAGCCTTTTTTCGTTTTAGTAAAACTTAGCTTAACTAAATGTTACGTTACCACTTGTGATAGCAACTTTACCTAAGTAATCAGCTGCGTTACCAAGCGATGAAGCAGTGTTAGTTAACTCAACATATCCGTAACGTGTCATAAATGATACAACTGGTTCGAATGTTGCTGGGTCAAGTACTGTTCCTGAGCTCATTAAAGGAATATATGGGCAATAGAACGCTGCTGCGTCTGATTCGCTTGATCCCTTGTAACCAATAAGCACATCTGAGTTATCAGCTGCATATGTGTTTACATATACTTTCATTGCATTGTTCAATGTACCAACCATTTTAGTGTTAGTTGGTGCTTCGAATGTACCTTCTGTTGTTCTTGCGAACGCTGAAGTTGTAGCAGACTGTAGGATAGTTAGTGCGAATGGTGATACCACTGCCCAGTTACCTGCGCCTCTACGTGTACGCTGTGCAATCAAGTTACTTACGCGGTTGATTTGAACTGCAAGTGCTGCGTGTTCGTCACCTACGAAAGTAGCTGTTCCTGATACACCAGCTTGGTTATAAGTTTCTGCTGCTGTACCTGCTAAGGTGTTCAGTGAAGCAAGAACTTCTTGATCGATCTCTGCAGTAATTTCTTGAGCTAATGCTGCCATAATTTCTGCTTCGACGTCAATACCGTGCTGTGATTGTGCGTCTTGTGCCGCTTCAAAAGTCCAGCGAGCTGATAGCTTTCTGGTTTTTGCTTCGACAGTTTGTTTCAAGATTTGGATTGACATTCTGTTTCCAGCTGTGCCTTCCATTGCTGCTGTTGCATCTGCTTTAGCAGTAGTAGTGTTACCACTGTATGCTTCAGCAATCTTGAATGGTGAAAGTGCTTCTTCTCCAGCTACTGCACCGCTTGCGCCTGCGCCTGCTGTGTCCGAATAACGAACTCTCAATGTGTGGATTTGACCCACAGGACCAGTCATAGGCTGTACGCCTACTAATTCATTTGCAATGACTGTTGGCATTACACGTCTGATCACTGGAAGGATCACACGATTTAGTGTAGCTACGTTACCGGCAGAAGTAGCACCAGCGGTTGCACTTTCACTTAAATACCTACGAGTATTTTCTAGTGTAGTTTCCATTACCGCTTTTTTGTTTCCGTTTAGGCCTTCAACAAGTGCTGTTTTAGTATCCTGCCAGCGGCTTTCTAATAGTTCTGACATTTTGGTTTCTCCTATTTTATTTTAAACCTGCTAGACGGCGTAGATCTATTACTTCTCCGCCATTATGCGTTTTGATTGCTGTGACACTTGCGTCACGGTTGCCTGTTACTTCTTTGCCTTCTGATAAAATTGCCTTTTGCTTGGCTGGACCTTTACTGTCAATTACGGACGGTATGTATTTGTCAAACGCTGTTCTTAATTTAGGAGTTTGAACTGATTCCAGTAAGTCTGTCATAATTTCTTTTTGCGCCTTGTTTAAAGGTGCAATTAAGTCATTAATTGTGTCTTTGCGACGAGCTGCTTCAATTAAAGCTGACTTTTCAGCATCTTTCGATTCTGCTAGTTTTGTTGCTTTAGTTGCTACAACTTTTGCTTCTGCAAGTTGCTTCTGTTTAAGATCTACAACTTTCATAAGTTTTGCTACTTCTGATTTCTCATTTAAGTAACTGTTTGCATATTCGTTGCTAAATGCTTCGAACAATCTACGACCAAAGTCGTTGCGTCTTGCTGCTTCAATATCTTCTTTCAGTGCGCCAATCTCTTTATTAAGATTTTTGTTAACTGTTTCAGATACTAATGCTGCACTACGCTTGACGAAGCTCTTTTGAACTTCTGCAAATTTTGATTTTGCTTCTCTAACAAGTTTGACTTTTGTCTCAGCTAAGTCTTTCTTGTCTTCATAGAATTCTGCAATCTCTTTAGATAGTGCCTCAACAACAAATTCCTCAAGTTTAGCAAATTTATTTGCCATTAACTTTTGGTCTTCGTGTAATTCAGAAACTTCTTTACCTAACTGCTGTGTTACAAACTTCTGCATTAGTGTTGCGTTTTCACGCATAGCTACTGCATACTTTGCTTTCGCTTCAGCTAGTTGTTTGCGGTCTTCTGCAAACTCTGAAATTTCTTCTTTTAGACGCTCAGAAAGCATTGAGTCGATAGCTTCAACCATAGTTGACTTATCGTGCTCATACTTTGTAGCAAATTCTTCACGCAACTCAGCAGTTACCTGCTGTTTGTTTTCTTTAATTTTGCTATCCCAAGCTTCTTCAATAGAGACACGCACTTCTTCAGAAACTACATCGTTTTCAAAAAGTGTTTTTAGTGCATCCAACATATTATGTTCTCCTTTTATTGGAGTCTACTGATTATATTAATCAGTGATTCTTTTAAGTATTTTTGTGCCTTTTCGTCGTGCTTTGTTGCCTGTGCCATTTCGTATGCCTTATACCCACCACGAGTATTCATTAAATGCTCGTAGATGGGCGTTGGATACGCCCCTGGAGCACTGGGTTGAGCAACGACATCAACAGTGATAATTTCAAAATCAGAAACCTCACCGCTGCCGTCCTCTTTTACGTTACCACTTCCACGTGATGAAACACCAAGTTTAACACCACTTTGTATCATAGTGCTAACTAAGTTTCCCATCGGAGTAGGTAGAATTTTCATTTTACCGTAACCATTTGATTCGTCCATATACATATTTGTGATCATATGCGATACACGATCTAAGTTAATATTAAGCCCTTCAGGATGATCAACTTCTCCAAGCACACTATATCCGCCAGTGATTTGATCATTGAGAGTTTTGACAGCCCTACCAATTTCATTTACAGGATATACACGTTGGTTTGCATTACGCACCCCGCCTTGTATACAAATACCTTTTAAATAAAGATCTTTGCCGCCTGAAGCGTTATCGGTAGACTCAACAACCAAGCCTGCTTGGTCAAATGTCAAATGTTCTCTTAAAAGATTATTCATCCGTTAAACCTTAATTACTGACCAATGATACTTTTGGTACCATTAGTTCCTGTTTCGCCACTGCCTTTTTTCTCGGCACCGTGACCTTTTGGCTGAGCTTTTAATGATTTGCTCGCCTTACCACCCGGTACATTTACATTACCAGTTGACATATCTTTTGGGTTTTGATCGCTTAGTGCTGAACCTTTTAAGTTTCCTTTATTAGCTTCAACGCCTGCTTCTGCACCAGCTTGGTTTAAATTACCTGCTGATCCACCCATATCGTTTTTACCTGCTACTGTTGACTTTGAGTTTGCACCGTTGTCGCCCATTGTAGCTGTAACTTTTTCTACGTATTCACGCATTGTTTCTGATTCAGACTTTTCGCCTTCTTCAACTTCTTCGTCTGCTGCTTCTTCAACTTCTTCATCAGCTGCTTCGTCAACTTCTTCGTCTGTTGTTTCAAATGCATATGCTTCGTCAGCTTCGTCGTCCATTTCTGCATCATCTGCATCCATATCCATATCGTCGCCTTCTTCGTCACCTGCGTCATCGCCTGACATCATTTTTTCGAATTCTGCTTTTAGTTCGTCTAGAGCATCTTCAAGGTCTTCAACACGATCTTCAACTTCGCCTTCGCCACCTTCGTCGTCCAGTTCGTCGCCCATATCAGCTGCCATATCGTCTCCCATATCGCCGCCCATATCTGCCATTGGATCTGCTTCGTCGTCTGCTTCTACTTCAAACTCATCTAGATCAAAGTTTTCATCTAGGTCTTCATCTTCGTCATCGTCTTCGTCGGCTGCTTCATCAACTTCTTCATCAGTTGTTTCGTCTAAGTCGTCTTCAGATGCTTCATCTACTTCTTCATCAGTAGTTTCATCTACTTCTTCATCTTCAAGAAGTGATTCATAAATATCTCTTGATTTTTCTACCACAATCTCGTGGAATAATTCTTCTGCTCCAGCTTTGTCTTCGTTGACCAAGCGCTCGAGCATTTCTTCAAATTTGTTTAGATCTGCCATTTTTGTTCTCCTAATAAATGTTTACCTATGGTAAGGCTGTCAGTTGTATTTACTCGTTAGGGAGAATATGTGCATATAATAGGCGTTTTTTGCGCCATTTGGGTAAGATGCTATGAAATCTTGAAGATTTGTAGGAAATCCTCAACGTAAATGGTCTTTAAATTACTAAATTTATTTAGTTCAGCAGGACTAAAGTTATCTGACCGTATTACCCTATAAAACTGAATATGTGGATTTTCACGTATAATTGTACTAGTTTGTTTTAACCAATTACCAAAATATGTTGCTCCATCTGTTGATTTTTTATAGTTAGGAGTGTCTGCATACATATTGTTAACACGCTTTTTACCTTCACCTGTTCCGGTATAATCAAACCCTAATATAAATATTTTTTCAGGAGTATGAGTAGTAGCTAAGTGTAATGCTGTTGGTCCACTACTCCAACCTTTTGATGGCTTAAAGAAATTCAAACCTGGAATATCTTTATATGCTTTATTAGTGTTTGTCCATACATTTTTATGTGTTAATTGATACTTTTTACGAGTGATTTCAAGTACCATTTTAACATCAACTGCTACCAAATAGTCTGGATCAAACTCTCTATATAATGCATTACAAGCATAGATTTTACCAAATTCTTTTAATCTTTCAACATCAATACCCTTGCGTGATGTGCCATTTCCTAGCACAAATCCGTACTTTCTATCAGTATGTTCGTTAGGTTTTGTTATAGGAGCCGGTGTAATACTAACTTCTTTTTCAAGTCTTCGTTTTGCTAATAGTGCTTTTATTTGTGGTTTTGTGTATAAACTTTTATCAATTTTTGCCATTACACAGATACTTAGCTATCATTGAATTTTAAAATTTAAACGCCGGCTGCTGCGGCTTGAGCTGCAATACCATACATCTGTCTAACAAAGTTAATTTCTTGTTCTTTTTCTCTGTTATGTAATTCAGATGCTTTTCTAGCTCGATTTAACTGTCGTAGTGTCAATCTAGTTTTTCTAGTATCGTCAAGGTTTACTACGCTATCATCATATGTAGGATCATAGCGATCATCTTCTGTAGGAAGAAGTGTTTCTTTATCGTAGTAAAATAATTCTCTTAGTATCATATTATTATTTATCTTATATTGTTTGATCTGTTGCTGGTGCTGCGCCGCCGCCTAAGTCGCCGCCGGTTGCTGTTTCTGGTGCAGTTGCATCTGCTCCGCCTTCAACTGGATCTTCGCCTGCAAGTTCATCTTCTGCTCCGCCAAGGTCTGCGCCAATACCTGAAGAGCTAATACCTACTCCTCTCATTTCGGCCGCTGCGTCAGCTGCTGATACATCTAAGTCTTCGTCGTTTTCTTCTTTCCATAGACGTTCATTCTCTGCAATTTCTTCAGCACTCATACCTAAGAAACGTTTCATTGCAAATCTATTTGAAACATAAGGTATAGCACTCATTTGTGTATATGTTGGTACACGAGCGTTATCTAGTTCTGATTGTCTATATGCTGCAAAGTTCTGCGGTGGTTCAAATTCTAAGTCAAACATATTAGTATCAATGTTTACTCCAGTTTCTAATAAGAAACGTTTAAACTCTTGATTCAAGTCTTCAACAATTAATCCTTGAAGTCTTTCGCAATATGTATTAAATCTTAGTTCTTGAATATACGCTGTACCTACTCTGCCATCATTGTATGACGAACTTCCATCATCACCGCCGGTAGGTAAGTATGAACTAGGGATTCGTAAACCGCGTACGAGCTTATTAGTAAAATATCTAAGGTCATCAATCTCTCCTAAGTTAGTACCGCCTGGTAGTGTTTCAACTTTTGATCCACGCCCTTCAGCAGTTTGTGGGAAAAAGTAATCTTCGTTAATTGACAGTGGATTGTATGAACTGTCTATGACATTTGAACCTCCGCCTGTTGCCGATGGGATACGTCTTTGATGTATTTCCGTTTTAACACGCTCCACAAATTGCATAGCAAGGTGTGATGGCATATTGCCCACATCAACGTAGAATACTCTGCGCTCTGGCGCACGTTGTACACGATAGATAATAATAGCATCTTCGAGTAATTCTTTTTGTTTGTATACTTTAAAAATAGTTTCAAGTAAACTGTTACCAAATGGGTAGTTGTTGTCTAACCCTTCACTTAGTGAAAGATGTACTACGTGTTCTGCATCAATTGCAACTTCGCCATCTGCTAAACTAAATCTTGATCCCTGTGTAGATGCATTCTGTCCTACCATTCCTCTTGACCCACCTGTTGGATTATATTGTCCGCCGTGTGGGTTAGTAATGTTACCATTTGTCATATGTGGAGTAGTAGCAACCATATCTTTAAAATTAAAGTTAATATTTTTGATAATG
>FUIF01018415.1_pt1 | contig 11687 bp, 10 predicted proteins | sample 1003461 | NCBI WGS metagenome assembly FUIF01 (sample SAMEA80401918, study PRJEB19352) | marine metagenome
AAGCGCCGACCGAAGCGGAAATGTTAAAGAAGATCGACGAACTAGATTATAAGTCGGTCGAGGGAATGGCGGTTCGCCTAAAGGCGTGGCATTTGGTCGACGTCGACGGCAAGGCGTTAAACGTTCCATGTACTAAGGAAAACGCAATCGCGCTATTCGGTAACGATAACTACGGTTATTTGCGAACGGCGATTATTGAGTTTTTCGCCGACGATACCAATTTTTTTACGAAGAAGCCCGCGAGCTTAGAGAATTCGCGCGCCGCTACATCAAAGCGAAAGTCGGCGGGGTAGGAAACGCAAGCGCGCACGCGCGGGCGGCGAATAAGTTCGGGTTTAACTTTAAGGTCGTCGACGAAGAACCGCCGGCGGCCTTTCGTCACGTTTGGAATTGGTTTCTTGAATTGGCGGCGGCGCGCAAGCGGGCCGAAAATACAGTTCAGCCGATTACGTTTGGCGAAATCAACGAATTTAGCCGGGCGGTGCGCGAACCGATCGCGCCGCATGAAGTTCGTTTAATACGCGATTGCGATTTGATCTATATGGACGCGATCGATAAGCGGCGGGCCGCCGAACACAAAGAGCAACAACGACGAGCGGAACAAAGGCGACGTTAAAAAATGGCTGATTTTGTTTCGCGCCTTCGCCTGGTCGTCGATAGTACGGGAACCGACCGCGCCGGCCGGAAAATGAAAAACCTTCGCCGCGAAACCGACGGGGCGAAGCGGGCGGCGATGCAATTGCGCACGGCATACGCCGCGCTGGGCGCCGTCGTTGGCGGCCTGGTTTCCGCCCGATTGTTGCAAGGGTTTAACGAACAAGCGCGCGCCGTCGCCAAGGTCGAACAAGCGATTAAGTCGACGGGCGGCGCGGCGAACCTGACGTCGAAAGAATTGCAGCGGGTCGCGGCGAACCTTCAAAAAATAACGACGTTCGGCGACGAACAAATCCTTAACGAAGTTACCGCGCAATTATTGACGTTTACGAATATTGCAAACGAAGAATTCACGCGAACGCAGCAAGTCGCGCTAGACCTGGCGACGGTGCTAGACGGCGACTTAAAATCCGCGTCGATCCAATTAGGCAAGGCGTTAAATGATCCGGTTAAAAACCTTTCCGCGCTTTCGCGTTCCGGTATTCAGTTTACCAAAGAACAAGAAAACTTAATCAAAACGCTATTCGAGGCGGGCCGGATCGCCGAAGCGCAAGGCGTCATATTAGACGAACTAGAAAGGCAATATGGCGGGCAAGCCGAAGCGGCGGCCGCGGTCGGCACGGGCCTATTAACGCAATTGCAAAACGTCGTCGGCGACATTGGCGAATTGCTGGGCGAACGCTTGTTTAATTTTATCGCGCCGGCGATCCGCGAAATCAAGGCGTTCCTAGAAATCGACGAAAACCAAGCGAAGGTCGTCGACGTTATAACGGGCCTGGGCGTCGCGCTGGCCGCGATTACAATTCCGCCGGCGCTCGCCTTATTGCCGGGCCTGTTGGCCGCTATAGCGTCGCCGGCGGCGCTTGCCGTTGGCGCTATAACGGGTCTTGTCGTTTTCCGCGACGAAATCGCGCAAGCGGTTTTCGGGGTTGAAGATTTCGGCAGCGTTGTCGACGCGGTTATTCCGGTCGTCGAACGCCGGTTTTCGATCCTGCAAGATCGGGTTTTAGCGTTTAAAATGCAATTGGATAACGCCGCGTTGTCGTTTGTTCAATTTTTTAAACCATCGATCGAGGAAAACGCGTTCGAGGAAATCGTAGGGTTTATCAATCAAGTTATTGATTTCGTAAACCGCGGCCTGGAACAATTGCAGAATTTAATTATTCGAATATTGCGCGCCATTTCGGATGCTGTTTTAGCGGCGGTTTCGCTGTTGGCTGATGGCGTCGCGGCAATTGCAAGTTTTGCTGAAAACTTGCCGGGGTTCGGCGAACGGGCAAAAGAGTTAAACGCGCTTGCCGAAGCGATGGAAAAATTCGTTGAAGCGTCAAAAATTCCCGAAGATGGCGGAATTCTGGGCGATATTATTAAATTTTCGCCGCTGAAATTCGTTATCGACGAAGGCAAGAAAGCGTTAAACGATATAAACGCCGAAATCGATAAACAAAAAGCGTCGCAACGCGAAATCGAACAAATAGAAGGGCGTATTCTTCAAAAGAAAAACAAAACACCGAACAAACGAAAAACAAACCGACGCGGAAAAAGCGCGTCAAGCGGTATTGCAAGAGCAAGCCGACCTAGAATTTTTAATCGAGGCGGCGCGACAAAGCGAACGGCAAGAGCGCATCGCCCGCGAAATTCTCGATTTGCGACGCCAGATTAAAGACATTACCGACGAAGAGGCGCGCGCGCTGGCCGAACAAAACGTTTTCCTTGAAGAACAGTTAGAAATCGTTCGCGAACAACGGTCGTTGTTAGAAGCGCCGTTCGAGGAATTGGCGTCGAACCTGGAACAAGCGATTATAAATGGCGGCGAAGCGGGCGTCGGCGGGTTGAAAGATATTTTCAACCGTTTCCTTGACAGTTTAAAAGACGCGTTTTTGTTGTCGTTGTTTCAACCGTTATTGAATAACATTCGCAACCTGGCCGCGGGGATTTCCGTTCCGATATTCGGCGGCGGCGGGTTCGGGTCGACGATACAATCGACAAGCCTACAGGGCGCCGGGCAAGCCGCCGGCGGGTCGGGCCTGGTCGCCGTTGGCGGTGGTTTAAACCTGGCGTCGCTGTTGCCGCTGTTGGCGTTTGCCGGCCCGTCATTGGCGGGCAATCCCCTTGGCGGCCTGGCGTTCGGCGCGCTATCAGCGGTCGGCGGCGGTGCGCTGGTACGGACGTTAGGCCAGGCGGGCCTATTCGGGGCGACGGTTCAGCCCGGTTTCGAAACGTTCGTCGCCGAACAATTGCGCGGCGCTGGTAATTTCGCAAACATCGGCGGCGGCATCGTCGGGTCGATCGCGTCGTCGTTGATTTTTGGCAATAGTACGGGTTCGAATATCGGGTCGACCATTGGCGGCCTTGCCGGTAATTTAATCCCCGTTCCATTTTTGGGCCCGTTATTGGGTTCGCTATTGGGCGGGGCGATCGGGTCGCTATTTGGCACGCGAACAAGCGTCCGCGACGTAAACCTGGCGAGCGGGCAACAAACGTTTTTCCAAGAGGCGGTTAAAGATAGTCGCAACCGGCGAACCGAAGAAATCGTAACGCAAGCCGTTCCGGCAATTCAGGCGCTGGTGCAAGCGCTGGGCGGGTCGGTCGCGTCGAACGTGAATTTCACCGCGTTTGCGCGCGGCGATAACCAGGGCATTGTTTTAACCGACGAAAACCGAAACAATTTAACCGAGATTATCAACACCGCCGGCGACGATATTGCAACGATCGTCGGCGATGCGCTGGTTTTGGTTTTGGATAACGCCGTTGAAGGCGTCGCCGACGAAAACATTCAATTAGCGAAAGATTTGATCGCGAGCGGCCTTGGCGTCGACGACGTCATAACGTCGCTGCAAACGATCCAAGATTTTACAGAGCGTTTCAACGTTGAAGAACCGTTGGGCCGGTTCGAACAAGCGATTAACGAAATAAACGAAGCGTTCGAACAAGCGATTATTGCCGCGAACGGGGTCGCCGCGGCCGAACAAGCGTTAATCGATACGCGCGACCGGGCAATCGCGCAGGTTATCGATGATTTCAATACAGAAATACAAGCCGACATCGATCGCCTGTTAGATGGGCCGTTGGATCGCTTAGAACAATTGCTAGAATTACAGGATCGCCGCGCGACCGAGGCCGAAGCGATCGGCGCCGACCTGGATTTGGTTTCGCGATTGTCGGCGCTGGAATTGCGGGAATTTTTCGAGAGCCTAAACGACGAAGCGTTGCGAGAGGTCGAAAGTTTCCTTGGCCTATTCCGCGAGGCGTCAAACGCCGTCGCCGAACAATTGGATTTCTCGCGCCAGGATTTAGAAAACCGCGTTCGCGCGTTTGAAGGGCTTGCAACAGCGTTCGGCGACCAGGCGACAGGGTTTCGCGAACAGTTCATCGCGCGCAGTCCGCGCGAGAGCCTGGACGTTTTGCGCGGCCGGGCGTCGGAATTATTCGCCGACCTTCAAAGCGGGAACGAAAGCGCCGGCGGCGCGCTGCAACAGGTTCTAAACGACCTGGTAACGAACGCGCGGTCGACGTTCGGCAATACGGCCGGGTTTAGCGACGTGTTAAATTTCGCGCTGGATTTATTGGACCGCGCCGAGTTGGAAGCGTTAGACCTGGCGAGCGAAGCCGATCGGCAATTGCGGGCGCTTGACGCGCAAACGGATATTCTCGCCGACATTCGCGAAATTCTGCAAACGACCGAAGCCTATAACGCGCTCTTTAGATCGTACAACGCCGGCGGCGTTGCGTCGTCGGATGAATTGTTAGCGTTGATTGCGTCGGGCGCTGGTTTAAACGCCGCCGCCAATGACAACGCCGCGGCGCTTAACGTTTCGGGCCTTATTGCGCAATCGGTCGCGCCGGTGGTCGGCCCGCTGGCCGCGTCAATTGATACGTTTACGGAACGTTTAAGCGACTTACCGTCGTTAATGTTAATTCAGATCGAAAAGCAAGAGGAAACGACCGAAGCGGTTAACGATCAAACCGACAAATTAATGGAAGTTCTCGAACGCATCGAAACCCTGCATAAAGAGGAAGTGCAAGCGACCGAAGAATTAGCGAACACAGGGACGGGCGGTTAAATGTGGTCGATCGGCGCATATTCCCAATACGCCTATTCCGAAGCGCCGCCGCTAGACGATGCAAACCCGCTGTTGGAACGCTTGGCGCAAGCGCTAACGGCGAACCATATTATTTTCTTAGAAATATCGGCGCGGTCGAACAACGTAACGACGCTTGAAGACGTTGTAAAAACCCGGCCTGGCGTCATTGTCTCGGGCGGCGTTAACATCGGTTATTCGATGAACGCCTATTCGGCGTTGTACGTTCCCCGAACCGAACGCGAAACGACCAGGTTTCTATTTTCGACGCGGCCTTGGGTCGGCGACGCGACCGACGCAAACCGCGCCAATCAGCGCGCAATTCCGCGGTTAAACACGGGCGGGCGAATTACCGTTCGGGCGCCCGTCGACAGTAGCGTTTCAAAGCGCGGGCAACGAACGATCGGCGACGCGGTGATTTCTAACATCGACGGCGCAATCGATTATCTGTTGACGGATTACACGTTAACCGGCGGCACGATCAAGGCATGGATCGCGGAGCCGTCATGGCCTAGCGATGAATGGATTTTGCTTTACGAAGCGCAAATCGACGACGTCGACGCGACGCGCCGCGAAATTCGAATTTCGATAACGACGATTGCCGATAATTTAAAACGCCAATTGCAAACGCGTCGTTACGGCGGCGGCGGCGGATTATCCGGCGACCCGTCATTGCAAGGTCGTTTGAAGCCGACCTGTTGGGGCGAATGTCCCGGCGTCGATCCGGTGTTAATGTTGGAAGCCGACAACATTTACCAAGTACATGACGGCCGAATTCAAGCGGTGGATTACGTCGCGGAAGGCGGGTTGAATTATAATTTTACCGCTGACTATCCAAACCTTTCGCAATTGCAGTTAGCAACGCTAAACCTGGGCGAGTACGCGACCTGTTTAGAATACGGGTTAATCAGGATCGGAACGTCGCTTGCCGGCCTGGTTTTTCCGATCCGATGCGGCGTTAAAGGCGACGCGCGCGGAAACGGTTACGTTTCATCGACGGGCGATATTCTTTACCGCCTGGCTCGCGACCGGGCCTTTATGCCGGCCGATATGGTCGACGGCGACAGTTTCCGCGGATTGCCGCGGGCCCGCGTCGGCTACTATACGAACGGCGCGCAAAATGTGACGGTCGAAAAAGTTTTCGACGATCTATTGGGCGGCGTTTACGGAACCTTCGGCGTTGGCAAAGGCGACCAATTGGTCGTCTCGCGAATGATCCCGGCCGACCTTCAAACCGACCGCGTCACCGTTCGCGGCGAACAAGTATTCGGCAACCGCGTCGAAAACCGACCCTATACGCCGCGGATCGTTCAGCCGTACACGTTCGCGCCGTTTTTCTCGCCGGTCGACGCCGACCAGGTTTCGCCGGTGGTCGATACGACGACGTTTAACACCTGGACCCGGCCTTACCAGGAGGGCGAATATTTCCAGGCGACAACGGCGGCAATTCCGTTGCTGGCGGCGCCGGTGTTAACGACCTATTTCGTTGAGGAGGGCCCGGCGCAAGCCATTGCGGCCGATGCGCTTTTATTTTCGACCCGAAACGTTGTTCCGGTTCGCCTGGACATTGGGCGCCTTGGCCTACTCGCCGAAATAGGGAAAGTGTTACGGGCGGAGCGAACGCGGTTCGCGCAGGATTTCCGCGGGACGATTTACGAACTGGAAACCGACCTAGGGGCGGTCGTAACGACAAGGGCGTCGGCAATTGGCTAATTCGGAAGGGCATTTCCTAGCGTGGAAAAACGCAATCGAGGCCGACGACGTGACGTTCGAAACCGCCGTCGACGACCAGGGCGACCGCGTCGCGCTCAATTTAAAGACCACCGAGAGCGACGACGCTTGGCGTTTTCCCGTTGACGTCGGTTCATCATCGGCGACAGTAACGGCCGTCCTGACGGCAGATAAGACGATTAAAGCGCTATCGACGCAGTTTCCCCGCTTTGAATACCCTGGGGTTTCCGAAGATCAGCCGAACGTCGCCGTGACCGATACGATCCGCTATCGCTTATTAGACGCGTCCGACGTCGAATTGTTCGACAGTACGGTTTTGACCATGTCCGACGTTTTGCCGGGCTATATGTTCCATTATCGCCGCCTGGCGTCGGAAGTGACGGGCGTTCGCAAGATCGAATTAACGGTCGACGCCGTTTCACGTGGAACGCTGGTCGACGCCGCTAAGTTTTGCGACGTCGGTTTCCTGGGCGCATGGCAAGAATTGATCGACCCCGACGTCGGATACGCCTACCCCGCTGGTTTTGGCTGGCCGCCGCGCAACGAAAACGCGCGCACGGCGACGGGCCGTCTCTATTCGGCGCGGTTCGAACCGTACCGAAAATGGACGCTGGCGCTGGATTTTCTGAGCAATGCGGAAAGTCTGATAATCGACGAAATGATCCGGTACACGGGCGGCGGGCGACAAATGCTAGTCCGACGCGGCGATTTGCCGGCGGGCAAAGACGCCATGTTGGCAATTGTCACCACGGCCCGCGACATGGAAAGCCGAACAGGCGAAAGACGCCAGCAACCTTTTACGTTTAACGAGTTTATTTAGGACGGAGCTTTAACAATGCCTTTAGTCGTTGTCGCCGATCGCGCGATCGGTTCTGTTACCGCAACAGCGGGCGAGGATTGGCAAATCGTATCAACGCCGGTCGGTTTCCAGGGCATCACGTCCGCGAATTTTTCCGACAACGACAAAACCGCCGGGTTTTGCATTTTCGAGGATGGGGAAAACTGGGAAGTGTACGACACCGCCGACAATGTCGACACTGGCCTATTAGAAATCGCGAACATTACCGGCACGGTTACGATTACACGGCCCGCGACGCCGTATGCGTCGTCGAACGGCGGCGCCCGCGTCGTTGCCGGGTCGGGAACCCATACGCTTGTGATCGGTATGGGCGCTGGTACGGCGAAGCGTATTTTGCGCGAAACGAACCCGACGCTGGTTACGTTGACGTCGGGCGATGCAACGCCGTCGGTTCAGAATTACCGATTTTTCAAAACCAACGGGTCGACGGCGATTACCGCTTTCGACGACATGCACGGCGGGCAATTGTTCTGGGTTCGTCGCGGCGACGCCGACATCGTTATCACGCACGGCGCATCGATCGTATTGCCTGGCGCCCAAAACATCACGCTAACCGAAGATCACCCGACGGCGGTTTTTTGGGAGGAAGCGGGCGTCGCCTATTGGGTTGGCGGGTCGTTGCCGAATTCTTACCGGGGCGGCGGTACGCTAACCATCGACGGCAACAACGAAATAACGGTTAAACATCAGCATATTTACACGTTGCCAACGTCGGGCACTATTGCCGGCGTTATCGGCCTTAACGACGGCGAATTTTGCCAAGTCGTCGCGCCGGCGTCGGGTAGTTGCACCCTGGAAGACGAAGGCACCGTAACGGCGGGCCTGGCGTTTTTGAATTCGGGCGACGATCAGATCATTGCGGCGGGTATGGAGGGCATTACATACTTGCAACGCGTACGGGTCAAACATCCGTATAATGAGCGGTTCGGGCGCTGGTAGCGTAACCGAAGTCGCAACGCTCGCCGCGCTTACCGCACAGTCAATTGTCAATTTTACCGACGGGCAATTGTTAACGTTTTGGGCAACGGCGAGCGAGGCGGGTTATTCCGTTGGGATAGTACCGACCGATCAACGGCGACCGGCGATGAATTCGTAAGCGTTGAAGCAAACGGCACAAACCGCGGGGTATTTTTCCCGCCCGACAGTGACGCAACCGGCGCCAGCGGCGGGTTTTTCCGTTTGCAATATTTTGAAGACAGCAGCGCTATTTTTACGGAATGGTTTGGAGCCGTTCGCGATGGCGCAACGTCGGATAGCACCGCTTTTGACGACGCTGTGCGGTTTGTCGATGGCCTTAATCAGCTATCCGCCGGCGTTGATTACGGCGCGTTTCAATATGGATTTCCTGAAATTCGCTTAAAACACGGCATTTATGAGCTTGCCGCGGCCGTAACCTTTCCAAACGGCGCGGTAAACGTTGGTTTTGTTGGGCCGCGCACAGCCGGCGCGTTTGTTCAAACGTCGGCCGACATTCCCGCGTTGTTCCGTTGCGGCCTAGACGTGACGGGCGGCGGCGTGCAAGGCGGAACGATTGTTTCGAATTCGTTTACGCGTTTCGAAAACATCTGGTTTAGAAGCAACAATTTAACGTCGACAACCGTTTGCATACAGTTTCCCTGGAATAGCACCTGGCGGATTAATAACTGTGCGTTTCGCGACTTTTACGTTTCGGTTGATATTTACGCCGGCCAGGGCAACGGAACCGGCAACCATTTTTATTCCGGCGGTCGCACGGCGGCAAATCCGGTTCTGGCGCATTGGCGCTTTCAGGGTTTCGAATTCGACACTGGCGTTTTATATTTGCCGTCTAATATTTCGCTAATAGATAACGAATGCGTCGGCAAAAATTCCGACCCGACGTCGTTGCAAAATATTTATCTAGTACACGCAATCGACGGCCTTTACATCAAAGACCGTCACGCCAATTTTTCCGATACGGAATACACATCGCCCCGGATGGCAGTTTTGAGAAGAACCGCATAACCGACGTTCGTTTAGAGGGAATGTATTTCGACAATAAGAAAACAAGCCAGGGCGTCGACATTGAAATCGCCGGCACAATCGACGGCAGCGACACAAACGCGTTTTTGCGCAAAATCCTTGTTCGCGATTGTTTTTTCCGCGGCGGAAACTATGGCGCCGGGTCGGGTAGCGTTGCAACCTATATGTTGCGTTGCCATGTTACGGCGACAAACGGTTGGGATGATTTGCACGATATACAGGTTATTGATTGCGAAATCGAAAACTACGGGCAAAACCCGATTTTTATTCGCGGCGACGACGCGGGATTTGCAGAGGCCGACCGCGTTAAATTGGACGGCAACACAACGAACAATAATAACAAATCCGGCGCGTCGATCTATTCGTTTTGCAACATTGAAGCGAAGTCGGTTACGGTCGACAATAACGTCATTGGGCCCGATAATGTCGTTTACGCAACCGACGGGGCGATTACATCCGGCGCGGCGGTGTTAACAAGCGCGGCCGGAGCGTTCGGCGACCCCGGAACGCGCGACCGCGCCGGCGAAACCGTTCGGGTTTCGGCGCCGGTCCTAACGGCGAAGTTTTAACCGCGGTAATTTCGACGCATAGTTCGTCGACGTCGGTTACGCTTGACACAAACGCGACCATTACCGTTACGGGCGCTTTCTTTGAAGTCGACGAAAGCCCGGCGACCTACGCGTTTCAGTTTAATAGTTCGTTGCCTGGCGCAAAAATTCGCTGTTGCAATAACAATCTTGGGCGTTCGAACATTACAACGAAGCCGGTGAACGTAACCTACCACGACGACATGAAAGTCGACATTTTTAACAACACCGAGCCGACGCCGGAATATGGCGCAAACGGTTCGCACATCGAACGCCAGGGTATTTCAAAACGAATTGCCGGTTTAATCGCCTATCAGGTCGACAGTTGGGCGTTGCGCGACGATCAATCCGTTTTATGCGTTTGGAAAAATTGCAGCGGCGGAACGATTAACACAAGCGACGATAACCATTTGGGCGTCGACCAGGTCGTTTACATCGGCGCACGGTACGGCGGCGCTGGTACAGAAACGCTTAATCGTATTACAAACGGCAACCGTTACGACGACAGCGGCGATTTAATCGAAGTTCCGTTCATATTTGCGCGCCATGATGGGCCCGACTGGGCGGCGACGACGGCATATACGGCCGGCGACGTTGTACGTTGTCCAACGTCCGGCCATTATGTAATGGCGGCGCAAACCGGCAATTCAAATTCGACCGAACCGACGATCACGTCGGCGGGTTCGCAATTGCAAGGAATTCGCTGGACATGGTTAAGCGCGTCGCAAGATCAAAACACGATACGCGCCTACATGATCGGCGCCGATAACGAAACGTTTCAATATACCGGCGACTTGCTATTTAGGATCAACCGCTAATGGCTGAAATTATCCAAGTTAATCGCGGCGTTGATATGTCGCGCCTTCAACCGGAAATCTGGCGCATTTGTTACAACGTCGCCGACATTTTCGAGGAATTCGGTTTTCCTTGCGTGATAACATCCGCGTACCGACCGAAGCGGCCGCGGTCGTTGCATCACGGTTACGCGGTCGACATGAGGGCGAACCATATTGAAAGCGAAACGACGCAACAGTCGATTTTGTGGCGCATTAAACAGGCGGTCGGAAATGACTACGACGTAATTTTGCACGGCGAAGGCGCAAATATACACTACCACATTGAATACGACCCCGACTGAAAATAGGAGGCCGCCCGGATGATGGCCGCAAACCAAGAGGATCGAAAAATGCGAATAGAAGCGGGGCAAGCCGCCGACAGTCTTTGGGCGCTGGTAAGCGTCGCCGCGGCCGCCGCCGGCGGATTGCAGCAAACGGCGTTAGCGGGCGGCGCTGGTAACGGAACGGTTTTTCTATATGCGGCCGTCGCCGGATTCGTCGCGGCGCTGTTATCGGGCGCCCTGGCGAAATCTGAGAAGTATTTAACGGCGCTAGGCGTTTTCGCTATGGCGCTTTTCCTGGGCCCGATCATCGGCGAAATTATCATTTACCGCGTCGGAATTCGAATGGCGATGGAATTGCCGGCGATTGCCGCGGCGTCGTTTGGCGTTGGCCTATTTGGCTGGCCGCTCTATCGATTTTTCCGGGCCGTCATGGTCGGGATTGCCGATAATCCGGGCAACGTTGGCGCTGGTATTGTGCAAGCGATCGTCGGGCTGATTAAACGCAAGGGTTAACCATGCCGGAACAAGCGTCGACGAAATGGTCGGATAATCTAATTGTTAGTCCAACTACGACCAACGCGGATGATTTTTCCTGAGTATTTCCACATTAGTGTTTCTCCAAGTATTCAATAGCTGACTTTAGCAAGTCGGTG
>FUIF01023259.1_pt1 | contig 11687 bp, 20 predicted proteins | sample 1003461 | NCBI WGS metagenome assembly FUIF01 (sample SAMEA80401918, study PRJEB19352) | marine metagenome
TGCCCGTCAATCGCGGATTACAGTATCAAGGCGTCTAAATGAGACGCGACAACCCAAGAGGCAAACAACCGTGAAACTTTCCTCCGGATTTCTCGCCACTATCGAGAAAGAAAACGAAGGTTCATCTTCAGCAGATAACTATCTGCGTTACACGAAGCTGGACCAGGGCAAGCCTGCAAACTTTGCTTTGCTTGAGCAAGACCCGCTTGAGTATTGGCTTGTTTGGGGCGTAGCCAAAGAAAACGATTCAATGAAACCGTTTCGTTTTACTCAGCAGCCCAGCCAGGAAGACATTGATCTTGAGCTTGGTACGGATTATGTGCAGTCGATGAATTTTGATAAGACTGCAGTTCGCAAGCCATCTCAATGCTTGACTTGGCCTGTTTACAACTGGGACATCAACAAAGTCCAAGTGCTGGAGGTGTCTCACATTTCATTGGCACGTCAGTTTGCAAAGTATGGTTTGAACAAAAAGTACAGCCGTAATTTGCTGGACTGGGATTTTGAGCTGTCGAAGATTAAGGCAGACATGGTCAAGTATGAGCTTTTGATTGTGCCTCGTGACGAGGATGAGCATGACGAAGCTGCAATGGAAAAAGCTTGGAAGGCTACTGAAAAGGCAGGTTTTGATTTAAGCCGACTTGTAGCTGGCGCTGATCCGTTCAGTGAGGGTTGATTAGTTTTCGAGAGGGTAAGAAAAGGGGGCCGAAAGGCCCCTATTTTTTTGTGTTCATTGCTTGGTCAATAAGCCGTCTAATAACTGCCGACATTGAGTCCATGCCGACAGCTTGTTCTTTCAACCACTCTTTTTGTTGGGGCGTAAGAACTAGACGAACAATTCGACTTGAGTCGTAGCGTTTCAAACTGGCACCTCATTTGGAAGTTGCATACCTGGCCAATTTTTAGAGGTTTCGCCAAGTAGGTTTGTTTTGAGCCAGACTTTACAGCCATCACGCCTTGCGGTTGAGACTATATTTGCCACCCATTCAAATGGAGGCGCGAACTCATCGTTTTGGCCCGGGTTAGCAGATTGAGCACCGATAACGATCATGTCGATGCCTTTCAAAGACTCAAACTTCAACGGTTCAAGTAAGGGCTCAACAGAAAGCCATTTAACTTTGACACCTGAAACTTTGCTCATTGCTTCGAGTGTTGGAGCGACACGGCGTTGTTCATCAACTGAGGCACCAATCCAGCCGGAGGATGGAAGCTCTAAGCGAGCGTAACGTTGCGGAAACTTTGTCAGATACAGATATTCCCACTGAGGGTTGGCAACTGTTGATGCAACAACTCGATCAATCCAGTCTTGTGGAACCCAAGCTCCAAAGAGGTCTGCCATTGAGCAGACAAAGACTCGTCCATGAGCAGCCACTTCAGCGGCTTTGCTCGGGACAGGAGTGTTCATTGGAGCGTCAAGACGTTCCTCGTGAAAGAGTGGTGTAAAACCAGCTGGGTAGTATTTAGCCATATCACGCGCTTCTGCGATTGTTCTGGCGTAGCAATAAGTGCAACCGTGGTTGCAGCCAGTAACTGGATTCCAGCTCCAAAGCGCCCAGCCAATTTCAGTACCTTTTTGTTGATTGAAGGTGGCTTTACCTTTGGGCTTTGGATACTCGTAGGCTTTACCTATGTGATCTAGGAGCGTGATTGTCTCCTTGAGATCTTGCTTTGGCTGCTCTGGCTGAGGCTTGTCCTGAGTGGATTGTTTTTGGAGCGCCTTCGCTTGTTTATAGGCTTTGTCAATAGAGATTGTTCCAGCCTTGACCTCTTCTAGAAGTTCAGGGTTTGATTCTGAGACGGCTTTAGCACGCTGAACTGTTCTGCCACCAACACCTACGGCTTTAGCGGCTTCTTCGCTGGATCTAAATTGTCGCCGATCGGCGACCTTTTTCTCTTTAACAGGCCGCCCAGCTGGATTCTGCTTCGCATACTCCTTTTCCAGCTGCAAGGCGATTACAGCCTTTTGTCCTGCTGTCAACTGACGACGATGCAGATTTGCGCTGAGGCTGAATGCTGCTGGATCGTCACCTTCGTAGCGATCAAGGATGACTTCTTGGTGCGTCTTGTAGCAAGCCAGCAGTCGATTCCGGCCATCTAGAAGCGATCCGTCTTTCCAGATAGTGATCGGCTGTGAAAGGCCACGTTCTTTGATGTCTTGGCAAAGAGAATCAAAGTCTTCGCCTTCAATTAAAGGGAAGAGGTTTGCGGCTTCATGGATGCCTGTGATTTCCGGGTAGTACCGGATGATTTCGGTCCAATCAATAGTCATTGCTTGCCAGCTCCTGTTTTGTGAGAAAGAGTTTGCGTTGGTGATCCTTGAAGTCACCTTGGTTTCCCTTGAGCCAAGTGATTGAGGCATCAGCTTTTCTGCCAACCACTTGTTTTGCGGCTTTCCGGCAGGATTCAGATATGCGGTCTCTCCATTTCGTTGGAGCGGTAATCAAGTAAGCCCACTGATCGGGTCCTCCGATAGAGAACAAGCAAGCGTCATGCCATTCCTGAAGCGTGCCTGCAATCATGTCAACACGATCAAACCACTGCCTTCGTTTTCCAATTTCCAGTCGTTTCATTCCGCCTACATTGCAGCCAAGCGTACTTAGTGAAGTTGTAAGCCTTGGCAAGCTTCTTACAAGTTGCTCACTTAAACACCAGTCTTCAATATGATTTGGATCGTTATACAAAAAGACAGCACATTCGCTATCAAGGTTTAGCTGCGTCAAAGGCTTATGCAGTAGAAACTCATGTGAGTTCATGTTCAACAAGATCAACTTGCATCCTTCTTTCTGAGAGTTCCACTCTGGAACTGGCGCTTCATAGATTCTTTGATCTGTTCCATGCCAGCCGCCTAATTGCTCTAAATGAGAACTGACGTTTTTCCAAAGTTGTTGGAACGTTTCGGGCTGCTTTTCAATAGCGATCCAAACGGCTGGCTTGTCTGGATGCCTTTTGGCTCGATGGTCGAGATGCTTCAGGCATATTCCTGGAGAACAGCCTTCGTTGAAGACAGGAATAAGCTCACCGTCACGAGTCACTGGAACGCCATCTCCGGCAGTTAGGTCAATGACGATGTATGCGCTCAGGTTGTCGAACTGCGGTCTGGAAGTGACACCAAATTCACTACCTAGGATTTTGTCGAGAAGGTAGTGTTTGCAAGGTGTCACGCCGGACTTGCCGACCTGTTGTCTTTTTGGCAATGGACCCCCAATAGCTACAAAAGGTTAGCTGACCCTTGTCATAAGGTCAATCACAACTTGCAGCTTTTGGCGTTACATGTAAATTAGTCTTGGGAAGGAGCGTCTAATGATCGAAGCACCAGAAGCTGTGACGACATTCATGGAAGACGGTTCTGTTGCGGTCATTGTTGGTAATCTGACTGGGGTTGTGTCCAGCACTCATCTGGCGGAACCAAAAGCAAACCAGCTACGTCAACGCTGGCTGAAAGAAAACGCCATTCATGACGATTGAAGCTGATCCTCAAAACATTTTGGCGTCATTGAGGCGTTGGGAGCTAGAACAGGACAACTCTGGTCCATTCAGGGTTTATCGAGATCAAGAGGGGCAGATTTATCACTCTGTCACTCATATCTTGAAACACACCGCTCCTCAATCGCAGAAAGATGCATTGGAACGCTGGTCTAAGAGATCTGGCAGTGGTTTGGAGCGTGACCTTGCTTGTGACCGTGGCACCATTGCTCATGAACATTGTGAATATATTCTCAAGACCGCGTCCAAGCTGGCACGTCAAAGTGCCAACAAGAAAGGATCGTGGAAGATTTGGGATGATGGTTTGGCACGTGCTCCAAAAGCCATCACCTCCTGGGCACTTAAGAAGTCGAAGGAAAGCGCGCCAAAGGTTGCATGGCCAGCCCGTGAGTACGCCAGAGGTTTATCCGACTGGTTGGTAAGTGGTACGGTAACGGCCATTCATGCTTCAGAATTTAGTGTCAGTAGTGAGGATGGTTTTGCTGGAACGGCAGACGCCCTTATAGACACGCCATTAGGTCTGACGATTTGTGATTTTAAGACGACGAGCAGGGAAGCAGACAAGCCAGAGGGATGGTTAAAGGACCATCAGGACCAACTTGGTGCTTATAGCCTTGGATTACGCGAGAGGGCTGGAATCCGTGTCGATGCTGGAGCGGTAGTTATTGCGAAACCAAACGGCAATGTGCAGCTAAGGATGTTGAGTGAATTAGAGATGAGAGGTTGTGAGGCCCGATGGACTGAAAGGAACAATATTTATAAAGAAATGTTATTGGCCGGAGAGGTTTGCTAGTGGAAGAAAAGATTGAGATGGCAATGATCGAGTTATATAGCGGTCGTTGTAATGTTGCCTTGAAAGCAAAAGAAATAGACGTTCCACTAGAAGAATTGAAACGCCTATTTAACGAATATGTGTCTCAGCGTCCAATCGATGTCAGGGATCCTGATTTATGGAGCGGAGATCATGAACTAGCTTGGCCTTGGGTTTAATGAAAGAAATCATAGGCAGTTTGCGGTGTTGGATCGTAATCGAGCTCATTTTCCAACTCAGGAATGATCTCATATTCAAGAAGATCTATCATGCTGGAAGTCAAATGAGTGTCCATTATGTAACGTTTACGTTCACGTTCAACAACACCTTTAAGGATGTTTAGAGCACGTTCAACTTTGGTTGATTCATACTCTTGGATTGGTCGATAGTGATACATTTCTGTGGGTGGGTTCACCATTCGATTTCACGGATAAGTTGATCTAAAGTTTTGAGAGACTGAAGGCTAGAGAATTTGCGTTGAGCAGATGTCAAGGCTGCTTGTTTTTGTTCTGAGTCAGGAGACTTAAGGCTTAGTTCTAACTCTTGTTCAACGAGTTTAAAGCAGAGTTCAAGACGTTCTGAGAAGTGCTTAACGAGATGAGCTGATGCTCTAGCGTGTTTCCCCCCAAGGATGAGACACAAAAGCTGTGTAACAGCTTGATCAGCATTGGAGCGTGTGATTAGTTCTTGAGTCATCAAAATCCTGTTAGTTTCCAGTTGTGTACGTGTTCTTCCAAATATTGGAAGAGTTCTGAGTCTGGAGCGTTAGTTGGAGGGCGTAGCTCTCCTGGTTCTAGTGTGAACGTGCCGATACATTCGGCAGGACCAAACTCAGCAGGTTCTGCAAGTTCTGGTGGATAGATTCTGGCTGGCAGAACCTGAACCATGTCATCAATTAAGGCGATCACTTCATAAGTAACTGATACTTGTTGGAGCGGGAAGACCCCTGGAGAGGGGTCTAGGGGCTCGATCGTTTCGACGCGAATGATTTCAGTCATGATTCAATTTTGGTGATGGTGGCTTGGAGCGTTGCAGGATCTTTGGTGCCAAATGGGCTTGTCCATAGAGGAACAGAATCCCAGGCTTCAGCACACATAGTCAGAGGTAGTTTGTAGGCATCCACTTCGTCGCAATCGGGATTGTTATAAAACAACCAGTTGCCCATAATCGCGATGTCCTCTGGAGCGACATCCAGTCCAGTGCGTTCGCCTAGGGCGATTGCCATGGATTTTTGTTGATCTGCTGTGAGTTTGCGTGGTGTCATGGTGTTGGATCGTTTGGTTTGAGACTCAAGTCTCAAGAGATTTGAGACCACCCATACGGGCGAGTCTTTCGTATTCACGAATTAAGCGTGAATAATCTTGGACGTTACCGTCGTGATAACTAGCGATGAGCATCTGGCGCGTCATTCGCATTAAGGCGTCACGATCTTCCAAAGAGATTGCTGGTACGGGATCAGCCTCAATGGTTCGATCTTCTTTGTAGCGGGTTTGGTCGCTTTCATCGACATCACGAAAGGCTGTCGCACGACTAACGCCAAATTTGCGCTGTAAAGCAGCCGCTACGTCAGCCTTACGTAGACCAAGGTCTAGAAGGCTGGCAGCATGCTGTTGTTGCGCTTTAACTTGTTGCTCGGTTCGTTTCAAGGTCGATAGGTTTGTTGTTTGTTGGGGCGGAGACGGCTTAACCCGTTTCTCTTGTGCTACTGTATCACAGGAATAAGCAAGGGCAACGCCTGGCTACGATGAAAATGCTTCTAGAGGATCAAATGGCCATTCAGGGTCAAGATGTTTGGATTTGCCCTGATGAGGGTGAGATCCTTCTAGAAGCCCTTCATGCCTACTCTGTGTCCAACGATGGCAGGCGTAAGGCTGGTCGAGTCGCATGGCTTCGAGAGAAAGTCCTCCAGGCCGTTAAAAACAATTCAGCCATCAAGATCGTTGGAGCGTAGGCACAAAAAAACCCAGCGATTAAGCCGGGTTGCTGATTGGTGCGGTGGATGCGATGAAATAATAGTGATCATGATCAAAGCCGCAAGCGACTAGGGCCATAGTCTGTTCATACGGCCAAGACTTCAACAGCTCAAGCGCTGCGGCTTTGGCATTCTCCAAACCGTCCAAGCTGTGATCCCAGGAAAGGGTTACGCGTTGGGTTTGCTCACCGTCTCGCTTATGCGTTGCGGTGATCCTAGAGCTCCTGTAGTTAGTAGGCCCCAGGTATTTGGTGCGGATCAGCGGCCCCTGCATTAATTGCATAAAAGAAACCCGCCAAGTTGACGGGCGATAACGTTAATCAATGACACGGACATAGGCTTGAGTGCCGCTATGACTCTCAAAGCTCATGTTGTTCACCGCGATAACAGCAAAACTGCCAGCTGCCACGTAGGCAGCCAGCAGAGAAAGAAACGTCTTCATGATGTTGAAGTTGATTGGTGCGGTTCACGCCTTGGCGTCTGCCTTGGCGTCTTCCTTGCGGTTTAGATCTGTAAGCATTGCCAGCAAGCGGTCACGATCCCAGCGACTCAGTCGCTCGGTTACGTACTTTTCGATGGCTTCACTCATAGCACCATAAGGGACTTCTACCATCACACTGTCGCCGGATGTTTGGCAAGTCGCGACAACGCGACTCCCAGCGATCTCGACATGTCCAGTGGTGACACTGTGAACCGTCTGGGTCTTGGTTTCCATTGTGTTAGGTGGGTAGGTCGTTTGTGTTTGCTGATAGGTCGCTTGTGGGCGACTGAATCGCTGGAGGGTTTGTCAAGTCTGGGAGGTTTAACCCGCAGCGCTTGAGGAATCCAGCGGATTGCTATCAACGATGTATGCAGTTGTCTAGGTGCGGACGAGAGACAGGATAGATCCGATCCCTCTTGTCTATCCTATCACATTAAAAATGCTTAGGACAGGTCGTCAACGAAAGAAAATCAAAAATCTTTTTTCCAAAAAAATCAAAAATGTTTTTTCGGAATCAAAAAAATGATTTTCCTCCCTTCGACATTGTTAGTCTAGCACTTGAAAGCCCTATCTAGGGGCAGGGTAGCAAAACTTAACAAACGAGCGCAGCGGCCAGGTACCCTGCACATATATCCGTTAAACAGTATTCGTGTATTAAAAAGCCCTCTAAGGCAGGGGCAGTGGTTTGAGATCGCTGGAACGTCAGCTAGTCGTCTTTATTTTCGATCGAGATTTTAAGTTCAGGCGCTTGGACATTGACAGTTTCAACAGACTCACCAATGACGCGACCAATGGAATCAAGCACTTGGCTTGCGGTTTGCAATTGTCCTTTCTTCAAAGCTTGATTAAACAGCTTGGTACGCATGTGTTGAAGACGTGCGAGCATATTTTCGCGATCAGCTTTCCAGTCTTCATCAACGATTTTTTTGACATCTGCCCAATCACGCCAAGCGGTTATGACCGAGACCTGTTCTTTTTCAGCATGATCGTAAACAAGAGCTGTTGAGGACAGTCCTTCTAGCTGACGCTTGTAAAGGCGACGAACGCGACCTTGCTTAGCTTCTGATTGATCAGGTTGCATTACCGCTCGACCTGTTTCTTGGATGATAACTTGTTATGTGACGTTATGGAACGACTTAGTGGGGGGTAGGGGTTGAAAACCTGTGTAATGTAATAGGCATGAGCACAAAAGCAGAGCCCATAAACCTTCGTTGGGCACAAGGGCAGGTTTATTCGAGCGAAAAGCGCTTTCGGGTGCTTGTAGCAGGACGCAGATTTGGCAAATCGTATTTGTCATGCGTTGAGTTATTACGTGGAGCGATTGACAGACCAGGGGAGACGTTTTTTTATTGTGCTCCGACGTATCGAATGGCAAAGGACATTGCCTGGAGAGCATTAAAGAAGTTGGTACCGAGGGTATGGATCAAGACTAAGAACGAAACGGACCTTCGAATTGAGCTTGTGAACGGTTCAACGATTGAATTGAAGGGTACTGAGAACGCGATGGCATTAAGGGGTCGAAGTTTAAGTGGTGTGGTGTTAGATGAAGCTGCATTTATGGATGCGGAGGTATGGTTTGAAGTGATTCGACCAGCTTTAGCGGATAAGGAAGGCTGGGCACTATTTATTTCAACACCAGACGGCACTGCGAGTTGGTTTTATGATTTGTGGTGTTATGTGCCAGAAGATGAGACAAGAGAGTGGCAAAGATGGAGTTATACAACGATTGAAGGAGGAAATGTCAGTAAGCATGAGGTTGAAGCAGCCCGCGCTCAACTTGATACGCGCACGTTCCGCCAGGAATTCGAAGCGTCCTTTGAGAACTTAACTGGTTTGGTTGCAATCAGCTTTTCAGACGACAACATCTCGACTGAAGCGAAGGATATATCAATTCAACCGTTGTTATTAGGGGTGGATTTTAACGTTGATCCAATGAGTGGCATTTGTGCGGTCAAAGATTCTGACACGCTTTATGTATTTGACGAAATCACTTTGACAGGTGGAGCAACGACATGGGATTTTTGCGGACGAGGTTACACGACGATATGGAGTAGATCGCAGGGTTATTGCCTGTCCCGACCCAACTGGTGGTGCAAGAAAGACGAGTGGTGTTGGTGTGACAGACCACGCAATTTTGAGACGTAGCGGCTTCACGGTTCAAAGTCCTAGATCACCGTGGAAAATCCGAGACAAGATTACAGCTGTCAACACCGGTCTAATGGATGCTTCTGGAACGCGAAGGGTCAAGATTCATCCAAGGTGTAAGGAGCTGATCAAGTCATTAAGGACATTGACGTATGCACCAGGCACTGGTTTGCCTAACAAAAATTTAGGAGTGGACCATGCGTTTGACGCGTTCGGCTATTTAGTTCTGCAACAGTTTAATTTGGCTAAGCCAGAGACGATGGGCACCACGTCTTATCGGCTGTATTGAAAGGATGTTTTAGCGTCATGTTGGCACTTTGACTTGATCGCCAATCCAGTGCAGATAGGTGCCGATATTTACCTCTGGTCCTTGCGCGGTGTACCACCGATATTCGCAAGAGTTGCAAACACGACGACGTACCTTTTCGTAAGGTCCTTCAACAGTTGTCTTTGTCGTAACGACACGTACCCTGAACGACCCGCATTTTGGACACTTCAACGTAGTTGTTTATTGGTACGAAAGGCTAGGATAGGTCAAAGCCAAGCTTCGTCATGCCCCAAGGTCGCGGAACTTACGGAAGCAAAAAGGGTCGTCCTGCCAAGAAGAAAAAAGGGCTGTACGCAAATATCGCAGCAAAAAAGAAACGAATTGCAGCTGGATCTGGTGAAAAGATGAGAAAACCGGGTGATCCTGGCGCTCCAACAGCAAAAAACTTTAAGGACGCAGCAAAAACTGCAAAGAAACGCAAGCCAAAAGCTAAAAAGTAATGGCCAAAGATCCACGATTAGAGCGTCATGGGTTGGATGGGTTTAATAAGCCCAAAAGGACACCAGGCCATCCAAAAAAAAGTCATGTTGTCTTGGCTAAGCAAGGCGATCAAGTGAAATTGATTCGTTTTGGCGAGCAAGGGGCAAAGACTGCTGGCAAACCAAAAGCCGGTGAAAGCCAAGCAATGAAGGATAAGCGAGCTAGTTTTAAGGCGCGACACGCCAAAAACATTGCTAAGGGCAAGATGAGTGCCGCGTACTGGGCTAACAAGGTAAAATGGTGACATGACGTACTCTGTTCCGGGCTCAGTCAGGACGCATTTAGTCAGTTCTTCCTACTTAGGAAAAGTTGACAGTCCATTTGTTCGCACCCGTGCGGTGATCGATCAAATGAAAGGCTGGGAAAACATGAAAGCCGTGGTTTCCGGCACAGAGTATCTGCGTGAGAATTGCGAGGCATTTCTGCCGTTAGAGCCTCGTGAGGACTATTCAGCGTATTTAGCGCGTGTCAACCGTGCTGTTTTCACGCCTTATACGCAGCGATTGATCTCTGGTGCAGCCGGATTGATTCTGCGTAAGCCGATCAGCATTGAAGGCGATTCATATTGGACTGAAGTTTTCAACAAAGATGTTGATGGTTGCGGATCAGATTTAGACGAATATGCACGTCGTCTTGTTATGTGTGCATTGACCTATGGTCATTGCCATACTTTGGTTGATTTTCCCGCGCCAACAGACGCCAAAAGTCTTGCAGAAGAGCGTGCATTAAATCGTCGTCCATATTGGATTGAGGTTGATCCAACAAAAGTTTATGGATGGCGTTTAGATCGTGAATCTAATTATGGCAACTTAACGCAAGTTCGTATTGGCGAAAAAGCCGTTGTTCCTGACGGAGAGTTTGGAGAAAAAGTTTATGACCAAATTCGTGTCATTGAGCCAGGTCGTTATCGCGTTTATCGACAAGAGCAGCAGAAAAAAGAGATGCAAGGGAATTTTCCATATCCCTCTTCGTTCGATCAATCCGACGCTACGGCGGAGTTTGAGCTTATTGAGTCTGGACCGTACTCACTTGAGCAAATCCCCTTGGTTACGGTCTACGCGAACAAAACCGACACAATGACCAGTCGTCCACCATTGCTGGACATTGCTCATTTAAATCTTGCTCACTTCCAGCGTCAGGCTGATTTAATCCATAGCTTGCATATTGCGAGCCAGCCAATGCTGGTCCTTGAGGGCTGGGACGATCAGACTAAGGATATGGCGATCAGTGTGAATTATGCGATGGCGACACAGCCGGGAAACAAGGTCTATTACGTGGAACCTGCGGCAAGCGCGTTTGAAGCGCAATCGGCTGAGATCCAAGAGTTGCAGCAACAGATGGCGACGTTAGGCATTAGCACGCTGAGTCAGCAAAAGTTTGTTGCTGAGTCTGCAGATGCACGTCGTTTAGACCGAATTGACACCAATTCAATGTTGTCGATGGTCTCAATGGATCTGGAGTCTGGCTTGCAGAAGGCTTATGACATGGCTGCTGATTACTTGGGTCTTGAACCACCTGAGGTAAAGATCAGCCGTGACTTTGACTTGCAACGTCTGATTGGCCAAGACATTGCAGCGATGGCTCAGTTGTTTGAAGACAACGTGATTGATCGCGAAGAGTTCCGCGACATGCTGGTTCAGGGTGAAATCCTGCCAACAGCTGCTGAGTCGCCAGATTCTGCGCCAGAGTTACAGTAGGACTAAATCGCTTTTTACAGCATGGCCAAGTCTCTCGACAAGGTGTTGCAAGCAGATGGTTCCTACAAATGGGAACTTGTTGACTCTTGGGATCCTGCTTCTGAAAAGAAAGCAGAAGCCGCTGCAAAACCTGCTGCTAAAAAACCTGCCGCTAAAAAAGCAAAGGCTAGTAAAGTAGCAGAGTAAATTCTTTTCTAATAATGGAAGAGCAAGTCATCCAGGAGACGCCTGTGGCGTCCTCTGAGCAGCCCGTGGCTGAGACTGCAAACACCGTCAACGTTGATGTTTCT
>FUIF01026416.1_pt1 | contig 11683 bp, 17 predicted proteins | sample 1003461 | NCBI WGS metagenome assembly FUIF01 (sample SAMEA80401918, study PRJEB19352) | marine metagenome
CTATCAGAAGACGCAGGCGATGATGATTTTGAAATTGAAGACATTGGTGTACTACGCAAAGGTTCACGTGGCGAAGGTGTACAAATGATGCAAGAAGCATTAGGCATTGGCGCAGATGGAATTTTTGGACCAGGTACAGAACGCAAGTTAAAAGAATGGCAAGCAAGCAAAGGCTTAGTAGCTGACGGCATTGCAGGACCAGCAACACTTGGAGAACTCTTAGGAGACTAAAATGTTTAGCTCAATTAAAATCGCTATGATAGTCGTTACCCTCTTAACAGCGGGTGGCGGCTTTTTACATTACAAGACAGTAAAAGCAGACTTAGAAACTGCTAAAGCAAATAACCTTATACTTGAACAATCAGTTGAAGGACAGAAAGCTGTAATAGAACAACAAAAAGCAGACTTTAGTTCTATACTAGCAGCCAACGCAACATTAAAAAAACAGAATCAAGTGTTACAACAAGAGTTTGCAGCACTAGACGAAAGATTTAATAAAATTAACGCTCAAGGCGAAGTACGTGACATTGGCAAACTTGCTGAAGAACGTCCTAGATCAGTTGAGCGTGTTATTAATAGTGCGAGTGCCAAAGCAATAAGATGTGTAGAAATTGCTATGGGATCGCCACTAACGGAGAAAGAAGAAAATGCTACTAAGAAATCACAGATCAACTCTGAATGCCCTAGTATTGCTAACCCTAACTACATTCCTTATTAGTGGATGTAGTTCAGTACAAAAACTAGATGTATTTTCTACTACTGTAGAAAGAGCACCTCTAGCACTTCCTAATCCTGAAACTCCTAAACTAGAAGATATTAAATGGATGATCATTACTAGTGAAAACGCAGAAGAAGTTTTTACTAAAATGAAGAACGAAGGCAAAGACCCTGTACTGTTTGGAATTAGCGACGACGACTATGAATTGTTAGCTAAGAACTTTGCACAGATACGTGCTTTTATGATTCAACAAGGCGCTACACTAGATCAATATAGAGAGTATTATGAGGCTGGTGATAGTACTACTACTGACTCTACTAACGATTAGTTGTATTAAACGTCCTGCCACCTGTACTCTAAAACCCGGCGCACAAGTCGAAATAGAACAAAGAAAAATCCACCCTACTGCAACTGTAAATTGCGACTTTTAATTTATAAATACACATAGTTAACGAAAGAGGGTAAACTATGTGGGAAATGATTGAAAGAATGGCGGATGACCGCTTGTGGATTTACACAGCCTTAGTTGGATCGCTATTTGGATTGGCGTTCTCAACATATTTTCAAAGCACACGAATAGGACTATGGCTATACGCTAAGTTTGATCTAACTGTAGACTTTTTGGTCGCACGTTGGGGATGGACTTGGCTAGAGCAACCTACGGATGCTTGGCGTAAGAAATATCCACACGTAACTAAGAAAATTGATGAGCTAGAGTCTCGTCTTAAAAAATTAGAGGGTAAAAAGAAATGAGTGAAGCAGAAATTAAAGCAGCAGGGCACCATCCAGCAGATACAAACGGCGACGGAAAAGTAAGTCCTGAAGAACAAGCAATGTACTTAGAGTTCAAAAGAAGAGAGCTAGAAGATGCAGATGCACGTAGAGATGCAATGCGTAATATGGCTTGGTTTGCATTATTTGGTATGTTACTATATCCATTTGCAGTTGTAGTTGCAGCATTAATTGGACTAGAACAAGCAGGCAAAATCCTAGGCGATATGGCTCCAACGTACTTTGTTTCAGTTGCAGCGATTGTAGCAGCATTTTTTGCTGGGAACGCTTATTCTGATAACAAGAAGAAATAAATCAGTACTAAGTTTATGTAATAGTCTGTGCGATAAGTAATTGTATGGACTATTACTCTATTCTTGGTGTTCCTAAAGATGCCTCTGACAAAGATTTAAAAAGCGCATATAAGAAAGCAAGTATGCAGCATCATCCCGACAGGGGTGGTAACGAAGAAACTTTCAAACAAATTAACGAAGCGTACAGTACACTAAAAGATCCACAAAAGCGTGGTATGTATGACTATCAACAAAACGGTGGTGGGCAACCAAGGATGAACGCTAACTCTTTTGAACAAAACTTTGGCGCAGGGTTTGAAGATATATTTTCGTCAATGTTTGGGGGTAACCCACATATGCAACAGAGACGTCAAAGGCGCAATAGGGATATACAGTTACACTATAAAATTAACTTGGAAGATTGCTTTACTGGCAAAATGTTAAACTTACAATATACTTTACCTAGTGGAAGATTAGAACAAGTAGAAGTAAGAATACCGCCAGGAGTACAATCGGGCGACAATGTAAATATTCCAAATTGGGGTGACGATAGTATTCCTAATATTCCTAGAGGTAATCTACTTGTAAATATTAGTGTTATGAAATCAAAAGGCTGGGACGTACACGGACTTGATTTGCTATATAGTGTTAATGTTAGCGTAATAGATTTAATATTAGGGTGTGACGTAATAATAAACAGCCCAGAAAGAAAAATGGTGAACGTTAAGATACCAAAAGGCACAAATCCTGAAACTACTTTTAGTATTAATGGTTACGGATTACCTGATAATAGATCTGGAAGAAGAGGCTCTATTTTTGTAAAAGTAAAAGGCGTAACGCCTACAGTAACCGACGAAATATTAGAACATCAAATTAAGGCACTTAAAGAAAAGATTGAAAAATAAAACATTGACTTTTAGCTCTAAGAGCTGTATACTATTAAAATATATAACGAGGATTAATAACCAATGGTAGAACCAAGCAAAGAATTACAACAAGTATTTGATAAAAGTATTAGAGACGCTAAGAAGTTGCAACACGAGTTTGTAACTCTTGAGCACCTGCTGTTTTCAATGATGTGTTCTGAAGGCTTTTGTAAACTTCTAAAAGGATATGGCGCAGACATTGATTACATTAAAAGTAATCTTGAGCACCATCTTAAAACAAACTGTGATGATTTGGTTACGGATCTGGCAAAGTATAAACCTAAGAAAACACAAGCAGTTGAGCGTGTTTTAAATAGAGCGTTTACACAAGTATTATTTGCAGGACGTCCAAACATTGAGCTTAGTGATGTACTATTAAGTATATTACACGAAAAGAAAAGTATGGCAAATTACTTTTTGGAAAAAGGCGCAGTAAAGAAAGAATCTTTTGCAGAGTACATTAGTAGTGAATTTGCAGAAGCATATGAAGATGATGAAATTTCAGGAGCATCGCAAAAAGCACTCAATGCGTTTACAACAAATTTAAACAGTGAAGTTAATAAAGGCAAAGTAGATCCAGTAATTGGACGCTCAGACGAACTAGAACTTATTGCACTAGCACTAGGACGCCGTAATAAAAACAATGCTATTTTAGTAGGCGATCCGGGCGTTGGTAAAACTGCAATCGCAGAAGGACTTGCTTTTAATATTGTAAATGATAATGTTCCAGACTTCCTTAAAGACTACGAAGTATTTAATTTAGATATTGCGGCAATGCTTGCAGGATCAAAATACAGAGGTGACTTTGAAGAAAGACTAAAATTAGTTATTAACGGACTAATGAAAAAAGGCAAGACTGTATTGTTTATTGATGAAGCACATATGATTAATGGTGCAGGCGCAGGTAGCAAAGACAGTTCAACTGATATGGCTAATATGTTAAAGCCAGCACTGAGTAAAGGTAACATTAAGGTTGTTGCTTCAACTACTTGGGAAGAATACCGCAAGCACTTTGAAAAGGATCGTGCATTGATGCGTCGATTCCAACGTGTAACAATTGACGAACCTAGTCGTAACGTAGCTATAGATATTCTAAAAGGTCTTAAAAAGTATTACGAAGATTATCACAAAACTACAATTACTGAGGAAGCAATTGAGCAGGCTGTTGACTTATCAATTAAATATCAAGCAGATAAGAAACTGCCTGACAAAGCAATTGACTTAATTGACCAAGCGTGTTCACGTTTTAAAGTAAACAACATTGTAGATGACGGCAAAATTGTAACAGATAAAAACATTCAATTTGAGCTTTCTAAAGCAATTAAAATTAATGAAGATACTATTGCACAAAAAGAAAGTGAAAGCCTTGCTAACTTAGAACATAATCTTAAGAAAGTAGTGTTCGGTCAAGACGAAGCACTTGAAAAACTTGTTGATAAGATTTACGTTAGCCAAGCTGGACTTAAAGCAGAAAACAAACCAATTGGTAGCTTTGTGTTTATGGGTCCAACAGGTACAGGTAAAACTGAAACTGCAAAACAACTTGCAGAACAGCTAGGTGTTAACCTTGTGCGATTTGATATGAGTGAATATCAAGAGAAACACAGTGTATCAAAACTTATTGGTTCACCTCCAGGATATGTAGGACACGAAGATACTTCAGGACAGTTAATTGAGAAATTACAAGAAAATCCTGGGTGTGTAATACTAATGGATGAGATTGAAAAAGCCCATCCAGATGTTTCACAAATCTTACTACAGATTATGGACAACGGAAAGATTACAGGTTCCAACGGTACTGAAGCAGACGCACGTCAAAGCATTATTATTCTTACAACTAACTTAGGTGCAAAAGATGCTGAGAAAAACACTATTGGATTTAGTGATGAGTTTGAAAAAGAATACGAAGACTCAGAACTTAAAAAGTTCTTTAGCCCAGAGTTTAGAAATAGACTGGATGCAACAGTTACGTTTGCTAAACTAAGTAAAGAAGTAATGATTAAGATTGTTGGTAAGTTCTTACTTGAACTTAAAGGTATGATTAAGGATAGAAATGTATCTATTGATATTTCAGACGAAGCAATTGATTTCCTAGTAGATAAAGGGTTCGATCCTAAAATGGGTGCAAGACCGCTACAACGTGTAATTGATGATCAAGTTAAGCGTCCTCTATCTCGTGCTTTATTGTTTGGTAAATTAAAAAATGGCGGATCTGCACATATTGATGTCGTTGACGACAATCTTACTGTATTGTGTGAGGAAGCTGTAATTGAACAAGTACAAGACGCCTAAATTATTTTTTAGCAAATACCCATACAAACTAGTCTTCAAAACTATTTTTTCAAATTCGTTTAGAGGTAATGATCTAATATACATTAGAGAAATGTTAGATCATTACTTTCTACACCTTGCTGAAGGTAAGCCAATGTACGTACAACTTTGGAGAGAACAGACTAGAGTATCTCCAGTTCAAGTAGCAGAAGCTCAAAGAATATACACTGCCCTATCAAAAAATAAAGATTATAAACTTAGAGTCGAACAAGGATATATCACTATATACTCTAAAGAAAGAGACTGGTTGTATGATCTAGGTGACGTACTAAATGCACAAGAGTGGTGGGAACCAGATACTAAGTTAGAGCCAGGTATTTTAGTAATGGGGCCAAAAATGGAAGGTTGGGAGTATAAAGTTACCCTTGGATTAAATGTTCCTGAAACTTTTCATAACTGGGCTGTAGCAAATGCTGACAAATTAAAAATAGGTAACAAATTGATGGCTATGTTAACTAATAAACAACGCCATTTATCAGGTTATTACTTTTATGTACACAATGACAAGATGTTAAACCTTGTAAGCCTAGTAATAGGCCCAGGATTACAGCGTATTGATAAAATTGTAGTTAAAGACCAATCTGCATAAATATATGTATGAGTAATAGTCAATCAATCTTAACAATAAATCAACACCCAGGAGATAGTACAACTGAGACTATCACGGGTGAAAAGTTTAAAGGCGACGGATACTACGGACGTAGTGACGGTTTGCACAGCGTACAATACACCTACAGCGGTATAACAGGAGTAATCAGTATACAAGGCACTCTTGCAACTGTTCCTGTAGAAGCAGATTGGTTTGATGTACATACATATACAGCAACAGCAGAAACAGCAAGTAAAATTGCAAGTTTCACAGGCAACTATGTGTGGGTTAGGGCCAAAGTAGTTTATACTGACGGCACAATTAACTCAATAACACTAAATCATTAAGGTAAGTAAAATGGAACATTTTGTAAGAGTAGTGATGGAAAAACAAGATATTGTAAATGGACTTAATGAGTCAGTCTTTCCAACTCACGAGTTATTTGAAACAGAGCAAGGCGCTACTGTAATTCAAATTCCTTTACCATCTTCACTGAGTGAAGAAGCAGCAACAGATATGGCTAATAAAATAGCTGAACATTTTTTCAATGAAGGGTATGAAGACTTTGATATTGAAATTTCATCTGATGAATTAGATGAAACTGATGAAATTACATTTGATGACGATGACGATTTCTTTGCTGAGTATGGCGTTATGTGGTATAACGATGATGATGTTATTGACGAAGCAGAATACCAAGGACGTAAAGTTAAACTAGGCAAGCCTATGGCAGGTGATGTTAAGAAGTTTAAAGTATATGTTAAGAATCCAAAAGGCAATGTAATTAAAGTTAACTTTGGACACGGCGGTAGCAGTGTTAAAGGTAAGTCTATGCGTATTAGAAAAAATAATCCAGCAGCAAGACGTTCTTTCAGAGCAAGACATAATTGTGATAATCCAGGGCCAAGACATAAGGCACGTTATTGGAGTTGTAGAAAATGGTAAACAAACCAACAGAAGCAGAATTAATAAGACAAATGGGCGATCGTCTAGCTAAGATAAACGGCCTAGATGCTGTAGAATCTAAAACTGATGATACCCCAGTTGATGATGATACAATCCTAATAGGATCTAATCCATATGGAACTCCATATCAAGGATTACTAAGAGATAACGAGGGATAATATGCGTATTGATGAATTGGCAACGCCACAAGAAACTAAACTAAATTTTGATATTGTTGATGATGCTGTTGTGTTTATGCGTAACGATCCTCAATTTTATCGCAAGAAATATTATCCAACAGTAAGTAATATGGCAGTCCGTGTACAAGGCGGAAAAGATCCAGACCGTAGTGTACTAGGCTCAATGGTTGATAGCGGAATGAATTCTTATTGTAAGAAATATAATTTAGGAAGAGGTCCTGCAGATCTATTTACAAGTGAAGATAGAGATGCTATTATAGAAAAATATGTTCGGAAGAATTAGTTGAAATAGAAAAAGGATCTTACTAAATGTTACTTCGTCAGTTATTTGAAGCACCAAGAACTGCCGTAGTAGCTTTCGGTCGTATGAATCCTCCTACTATAGGACATCAAAAACTTGTAGACAAAATTAAAAGTCTTCCAGGCGATCATTATGTGTTTCTTAGTCAATCACAAAAACCTAAAACAGATCCATTGTCATTTGAAGACAAACTACGTTATGCAAAGTTTTTCTTTCCTAATGTAACAGTAGGACACCCAGAAGTTAAAACAATTATACAAGCAATGCAGAAACTAGAACAACTAGGTTATGATAACGTTGTGTATGTTGCAGGTAGTGATAGAGTTGATTCATTTACAAAATTATTAAATCAGTATAACGGACAAGCTGACAAATCAGGAAACATTCCTTTTACTTTTAAATCAATTGAAGTAGTAAGTGCTGGTGAACGTGATCCAGATGCAGATGGTGCAGAAGGTATGAGCGCAAGTAAAATGCGTCAGGCAGCAGTTGACAACGATTTAGAATCATTTAAACAAGGTGTTCCACAACAAGAACTAGCAGACGAAATGTTTGCCGCAGTTAAACAAGGTATGGGCGTTAAGGACGAAGCAACAGCTGAAGGCTGGTTTAGTGGAGATCCATTACCTGCACCGGAATGGCTAAATGATGAAAACAAAGCGTTATGGCAAAAAGCTGAACCTACTACTAAAGATAAAAGACTTGTAACACAATTAAAAAAGTTACAAAGATTTATAAAAGCAGGATTAGTAGACGAAGCAAACCAAGTTATTACAAAAGAACTAAGATTAATGCAAACTGAAAGTATTGGCAGTGACATTAATTTTCCTGGATTTGATAGCGACGAAGAAAAAAGAAAAAAGACAAGAAAAAGAAGAAAAGCACAAGTCTTTTATCTAAACTAAAAAATATAGTTGGTATAGACGAATCACTTTTTGAAGCGGCAACAAGAGCTGATGCTGATGCAATGATTGCAGCTATTAAAACATTTCAACAGGCAGCAGGATTAAAAGCTGACGGTATTGTAGGTCCTAACACAAGAGCCAAAGCTGGCGAAATGATGAAGGATCCTGCACAAGCAAAAGTAGTTACAACACTGCAAGGAGCAATTAAAGGGTTCCAAACAAAAGCAGGTATTACAGCAGACGGAAAAGTTGGACCGCAAACTATGGGGGCTGTTAATGTAGCACAAGGATTAGATGCTACAACAGGTAAGCCGGCAGCAGATACAGCAGCGCCAGCAGAACCAAAAGATGCTACAACACCGGCTGAACAACCACAAACACCAGCTGATGCAACAGCAAAAGCAGGAGATGCACAAGTAACCGATCCTAATGCACAAAAAGCAAAACCAGAAGATCCAGGAAAAACAACACCTGTAAACAACAAACAAGCTACTGCAACAACAGAGCCTGTAGACACAGCAGCAACAGCAAACGATAAAGACGGTACGCAGCCAGTAGAAAAACCAGCAGCAACAGCTACAGAACCAGAAGCAGAGCCAGCAGCTACAGAACCAAAAGTAGAGCCAACAGCAACAGCTACAGAACCAAAAGCAGAGCCAGAAAAACCTAATTCAGGAAGCGAATATACGCTAGATGGAAAACCTGTATCACGTGACGAATACGAAAAGAAATTTGGTAAGGATTTGTCAGGTAGAACAAATGATTATAATAGACTTAAAAATCAAATCCAAGGATTATCAAAAAAAGCATCAGATGAAAAGCAACAATGGACACAAGCACAGTTAGACGATCCAGACAGTCCTTATTATAGAGGCGTTCCTGCAGACGATCGTGATCCAGACTATCCTAAAGAACTAACAGCAATTGATGCCAAGTATGCAGCTGAAGCTAAAAAGTTACAAGCACAAGCAGACAAGTTATCAAGCGATCCTGAAGTTAAGAAAATGATTGACGCAGGTGGTGATAAGTTTGACAGAGCATTGGCTGGAGATGACGACGATTTCTTTGATACTATTAAAAAGCCAAAAGGCAGCCCAGAAGTAGAAAAAGCTAGAGCTAAAATTAAGAAACAAAAAGATCCATTTGCAGACGATCCAGAAGGCGATGCAGAATTTGACAGATTAGCTGGTGGTGACGATGATGACAAAGAAGGTACTACAACTACAAATACATCATCTAAAGATGGAAATACAACTAGAACATCAAGTAGCACAAGCACAGTAACACGATCAGGTGGAACAAGTACAACTAAAAAGGTTTCCGGCGGTGGTAGTACAACACGCTTTTCTAAGCAAATGATGGACGGTCCAGATACAGCAGGACTTAGAGCAGAGAAAAAAGATTTACGCAAACAAATGCGAGCCTTTGGAGACGAGTTTGACAAGAACAATCCTAAAGCTGGACGTTTTGATTATTTAGATGATCCTGAATATCAAAAATTAGAAGCACAAATGGATGAGTATAAAGGTACAGATGGCAAGATAGCTAAGTCACAAGAAGTAAGACATCCAAGTGGTGTAGTAGACAAAGACGGAAACATCAAGTATAATACCAAAGACGGCAGTTGGGATGGAGAGCAATTTGATCCTAATCGCAAGAAGAAGTCTAGATCGTAATGGACGAACTAGAACGCATTAAGAAACTTGCAGGCGTAAATGAGTTTCAAGGTTATACAGAGTACACACTAGAAAATATTAGTGATGCTGCAAATTCAAATGCACGTAAGATGCGTGATCAAAATATCAAACCTGGCGATCCAGAATGGTTTAAACTTTGGTTTGGACTACCTAAAATGGCAGGCGAAAATATGCCTAAAGGTTTTAGAGGGCGTAAAAAGAAATGAATATATTTGAAGTTGTAAAGCCAGAGCAAACATTACCTAAACAGATTAAAGTAATTAAAATGCCTACTCCTCCACAAGCACCTACTGGTCCAGATGGCACAGATGAAAATGGTACACGGATTGGTACTACACCAAAAGGTAATAGAAGTGTTGCGAATGGAGCAGGAACATATATTTTTACACCAAAAGGCAAGTTGATGTTGTATATGACTCCTAAGGTAGGTGGTCTACAACAAACACATAATCTTATTAAACAAAGAATTACAGTAAACTTTGGTACTTCAATGGATAATGTAGGTATAGATCAAAAAGCAACATACGATATGAGTGGCAAACTTATTAGCGGAGATAACACATCAATAAGAAGTGGTGATATGGGTGTAAGTGTTGACAAAGACAAAGGTTACACAATAGACTATCGAGTGAATCCTGATACTAAGGTATCAGCAAATAGTAAAACTGGGATTAAAATCAGCAAATGAGACTACGTCAGATATATGAAGATGGTAGAATTGTAAAAGGTGTTAACACTACTGTTGACGTAGGTCCTGACGAGATTAAAAAGCAAGCAGCTAAGTTTGGCAATAGTGTAGATAAAGATGGACGTCCGCCTACGCTATCAAAAAAAGTAAAAGGTGCAAAAACTAATGTGCTTTTTAATTTAGGACTTGCTGAATCAAAAAACTTTGCAGAAGCATTAGGTGAGATTGCTAATACTACACACATATATGTTGATATGGATGGCGTACTAGCAGACTTCTTTACCGAATGGGGCAAGTTAATGGGCAAGGACAATTGGCGAGACATCGGCATTGAACAAATACCTGCTGCACTAGAAAAAATTAGACAAACTGAAAACTTTTGGTTAGATTTACCTTTAACTAAAAATGCAAAAAATTTACTTAATCTTATTAAAGATGTTAAAGGCGAGTACAGTATTTGTAGCTCTCCTTTACCAGGTGATCCTAATTCAGAACCACACAAGCTAGAATGGATCAAAAAGCATTTAAATTTCTTCCCACCCAAAGAAGTAATTATTACACACGATAAACCAAAGTATGCAACACAAAAAGACGGCACACCAAACATATTAATAGACGACTATGGTAAAAATATTAATGCGTGGGAAGCTGCCGGTGGCGTTGGTTTTAAACACAAAGATCATAAGTTTGAACGTACAGCAAAAGATATCAAACAGCATATGCAAGAGCCTGTAGAAGAAAACTTTGCAGACGGTAAAAAAAAGGGCAAAAGCAGACCTGGTAGAGTAAAGAAGTCAGGTGCTAGTTGTAATGGATCAGTTACAGCATTACGCAAACGTGCTAAAAATGCAAGCGGTGAAAAGGCTAAAATGTATCACTGGTGTGCTAATATGAAATCAGGTAGAAAGAAGAAGAAATAATGTTTAGTAAACAATGCAAATTACACCTAGAAAAGCAAGGTGAAACAGGACTACAACATATGGCCCACGCACTTAAATCAGCCATAAAACTACAATTACTTGTACCAGCATTATTAATACATAGTGTTGCGCCACGTTTCTTTACAGATACAGGCACACGAGTAATGAAAGAGATACTAGATGACAGAACAGGAACTTAAACACTATATTGAGAAGCTCAAGGAGCACGAAGCTAAAAAGCTAAGTACTAATGAGCGGAATGCATATTGGAGAGAGTACAATGAAAGTAAGTGAACTATTAGAAGAAAAAGTTGAAATGTGTCCTAAGGCGTGTTGCGGTGCACCTGTTACAGAATGTAAATGCGGGCCTGATTGTAAACATTGTGACTGTCACGAAAA
>FUIF01015098.1_pt1 | contig 11680 bp, 17 predicted proteins | sample 1003461 | NCBI WGS metagenome assembly FUIF01 (sample SAMEA80401918, study PRJEB19352) | marine metagenome
CTGCGCCAAATGGATTGCTTGGCAAAGGCAGCAATAAAAGGTGCGGGATCAATCAATGCGGGAATCAGTTTGATCAAGGAGTTTGATGTGATTGTTTCAAGCGAATCAAAGAACTTACAAAAGGAGCAACAAAATTATTTTTGGGAGGAATTAAAGGATGGCACGATTATCAATAAACCAGTGGGGGGAAAATTTGACCATTTGTGTGATGCCTTGCGTTATGCGACTTATTCAAGATACAAAAACCGCAATGATTTCTTTGTTGTTTAAAATTTGTATTTTTGGATAAATTTTCATTGATGGCATCCATACTCGATAGATTCAAAAACCTTATTTCAAAAAACGCTCAACAAACCGCAGCGGAATACAATAAAGCCATATATCAATTTTTAGGTGAATCCATTGTTTGGAATCCTGAAAATGATGATACATATATCAAAGATGGATATCGTAAAAACGCAACGATTTATTCCCTTGTAAACATCATCACAAATGCTGCAACAACAATTCCCTTTCAAGTTTATGAAAAGGTTAATGAAAACGAGGTGAAGCGTTACAAGGCACTCACAAGCGGATCAGTGGATGCCAATTCAATATACAAGGCAAACCTCATCCGCAAAAATGCAATGGTTGAACTGGAGGGAACGGAACTCCATCAACTATTGGAGCGACCAAATGCAGCTCAATCGTATTCAAGTTGGATCAGTGAACTTATTGCCTTTGGTAAACTTACGGGCAATCGTTACATCTATGGGATTGCACCTGATACGGGAATGAATCAAGGAAAATACAAGGAACTATATGTGATGCCATCACAAATAATGGAAATTGTATCGGGAGGCATTATGCAACCAGTGCAAAAATACCGAATTGAATATCAGGGTGCTTATGATATTCCTGCGGAGGATATATGCCACATCAAGGATTTCAATCCGTATTATGATGGCACTGGATCACATTTGTACGGGCAATCACCATTGAGGGCGGGATTGCGTTCCCTTACAACCAACAATGAAGCGGTGCAAACGGGTGTTAAATACTTACAAAATCAAACCGCACGTGGAATCCTCACAAGTGATGAAGGTGATATCAATGAGGTACAAGCGCAACAATTGAAGGATAAATTCCGCAAAAACTTTCAAGGATCGGATAATGCGGGTGATGTGATTATCACTCCAAAAAAATTATCATGGGTAAACTTTGGATTGAATGCATCGGATGTTTCACTGATTCAACAATACAACGCATCCATCAAAGATTTGTGCAATATATATGCAGTGCCAGTGCAACTCCTAAACAATACGGAATCCGCAACCTACAATAACATGAAGGAGGCAAAAAAAGCATTGTATCAAAATTGTGTGATTCCCGAACTCAACAAAATACGGGATGAATTAAACAGATGGCTTGTGCCAAAGTTTGGTGATAAACTATTTATTGATTTTGATTATTCATCAATCCCTGAATTGCAAGAGGAAAATGAAAAGGTTGTTGATCAACTTTCAAAGGCGTGGTGGGTTACTCCAAACGAAAAAAGAAGGGTGATGAATTATGGAGTGGATGAGGAAAACATTGCATTGGATAATTATTACATCCCTGCAAACCTTTTGCCATTAGAAACAAACGAAATGCCAATTCCTGATCCAATTGATGAAATGGATATCAATGAGGAAAAGCAACTAATCAAGGAGGCACTTTGGAACATTGAAGTGAAAGCGGAGGTGCAAGGAATGACAGATGTGTACACAACCATTGATGAAGCCATTGCACGTGCCAATGAATTGGGTGGTGATGGATATCATGAACACGAATTTGATGATGAGGTTGTTTATATGCCATTTGAAACGCACGATGAATATGAGGATGCCATTGAATCAATGGAGGAACAAAAGGATGTTTCCGATGCAGTTGAAAAGGGATTAAAAAAAAGGTTGAGGAACACAATGAAAAGTTTGGTGATGATCCAAAAAAGCGTGTAACACTTTCGATGCTTATTAAGGTGTTTGAACGTGGTGTTGGTGCATACAATACAAATCCATCATCAGTGCGACCATCAGTCACCTCATCCGATCAATGGGCATATGCTCGTGTGAATTCATTCCTTTATGCAATGCGCAATGAGCGTTTCAAATCAGGCAAACATGACACTGATTTATTTCCCGAAGGGCATCCATTATCAAGCAAGGAGGAAAGCAAAGCGGAAATGTTTGATGATTATCCTCAAACCGCAACCAACAACGCAAAGCGAATGATTGAGTGGCGGGAAAAGTACGGGCGTGATGTTGTGAAAGGCGGAACGGAAGTTGGATGGCAACGTGCCAATCAACTTGCAAAGCGTGAGCCAATAAGTGCTGATGTAGTTTCAAGGATGGCGCAATTTAACCGCCATCGTGAAAACGCAAAGATTGCGGATGAGTACAAGGATGAGCCATGGAAGGATCGTGGATACGTTGCTTGGAACTTATGGGGTGGCACTGCGGGTGTAGATTGGGCAATCAAAAAAATGGAGGAACTGCGCAATGGCTAAACTAACAATCATTGAAATTGGCACTGATAAACCAAAAAAGAAACGCAAAGGGGTGCATTCCAAAAACGCATCCAAAGGTAAAAAAGGATATAAAAAAAAGAATCGTGGTCAAGGTAAAAAAAGATAAAAAATGACTGAAATATCAAAACAAACGAAACTCACGCTTTCAATTGAAACAATCATTGCATTAGCAATTGCATTGTTTACCGCAACTGCATTTTATTTTGATTTAAAATCACAAGTGAAGGAGGCAATGGAGCAACCGCAACCAGTGATTTCACGTGCTGAATATGATTTGAAAGATAATGCCATTCGTAGTGAAATAATTAACAATCGTGAAATGATTGAAAAGAATTTTGAAAAACTTGAAACTATTGAAGCAAGATTGTACGAATTAAAAACTAAATAAAATGAAATCTTTGATGCTGCTTGTTGGTTTGTTATTTTTCCCAATGCAAGTGAATTCATTTGAAGCGAGTGCAAAAAAAATAACAGTGATGCAAATCAATGCCAAATGGAATAAACATCACAACATTGATTTGAATGGATTGTTAAATTCTGAAGTGAAATTTGCTTGGTTTGAGGATCAACCTCAAAAATTAAAAAACAACATCAAAACTGTTCCTATTATTTTGATTTACGATGGTAACAATCCAGTGATGCAATGGAGTGCGGATTTATCGTTCCAACTTGATATTGATTTGGATGAAATACAAAAAACTATTAACTCAATAAAATAGATGCCAACTCCACGTGAAAATGAAACGCAAAGCCAATTTGTGGCACGTTGCGTGATTGATGATGAAGCAACAAGGGATTTCCCTAATGTTGATCAGCGCATTGCGTTTTGTTATTCCCAATATGAAAGGGAACAAAAAAACAATATCATTTCAAAACAAGTGAAAGCCAATTGGCAGGGTGCATTTGAAAATGAAAGGCGCAAAGGGGAAAAGGCAATCATTGGATCAGTGCGGAGGTTTTATCAATCGGAATATGAAAAGGGAGTTGATGCATTCCTTTTAAATGGCACAATCCAAACGGATGGCATATTCACAACAAAAGGATTTGAAAAAATATATCAGGATTTGTATGTGCAAATCGGAATGAGGTTTGCCAATTGGTATGCAAGGAACTTTGATAAATTTCTAAAAAAAGGTATTAACCCAAATCAATATCAAAATCAATGGCAAAACCAATTCGGGCAATTTGCTCAACAAAATGCGGGTGCAAAAATAAAACTTGTACAAGGAACTGCGCTCACAACAATGCAAAGGATACTAAAAGCAAATATGAACGATCCTGCATTTGCTGCGCTCGGAGCAAGGCAAAAGCGTGATGTGATATTGCGACAAACAAATTTGTATTCAAGGAATCAGGCACTCCGATTGGTGCGTACAGAGGCAACCGCAGCTGCGAATTATGGCACATTGCAATCCGCAACAACTATATTTCCCGCACAACAAATGATGAAACAATGGGTTTCAGGTCAAGATGGGCGCACACGCTCCATTCCTCCAAACGATTTCGATCACGCAGTGATGAATGGTGTGCAAGTGAAATATGAGGATACATTCAGCGTTCAAGGTGAACAAATGCGTTTTCCTGCGGATTCATCACTGGGTGCATCAGCGGGAAACATTGTGAATTGCAGATGCAGTGTATTTCCGTTCCCAATGGAGGAGGCACAAGCAATCGGTGAATTTGAAAGCATTGGATTTGGTATTGGTGCGGTGCAACCCGTATTGGCGGGAACTGAAACGATTGCAGCAACACAACCATTTGCAACACAAGCAACACAAGCAACAACCGCAGCGATTGATTATTCAGCATTCAGGGCAAAAAGCAAAGCACAAGCGCAAAAGATTGCCAATGATTTAGGAATTAAAAACTTTGATTTTGATGGATTGAATATGAATATCACGAATGAATATCTTGTTGGATCAGCAAAAATCAAGGATCGGTTTGGTTTTGTTTTAGATACATTATCATCAGGAAAGGGATTGCGAAATATGATTTACAATAATTCGTTTGATGATTTATTCAGGCAATCAAAGGAGTTGCGTAATTTGGTTGAAAAATATGGAATGACTGTTGTTAAAAAGAAAATAAATGCAGCAATAAAATCAAGGTTTAAGTTTAGGAGTAGGGGAAAAACAAAAAATTTACTCAATGATCATGGTATTGCCAACTTTTCATTGTTCCCTGAAAGTAGATTCATTTCAATTCAAGGCAAAATTTACAAATTTAATGTTGGTCAATATACTGGAATCAGGCATTCAATGGATTATAGGAATGTACAAAGATTGATTGAAGCAATAAAAAATCAAAGATCACGTGGTTTCTTTGCTCAAGGTGTTGATTCGGTTGAATATATTGTGATGCACGAATTCGGACACGCATTGGATCACGCAGTTGGATTTGCTAAAAGCAAAGTTTTTAAAGATCTGTTGGCTAAATATAGGGCAAATGGGGATGATTGGATTGCAAAAAATTTAAGTAGTTACGGGATTTCAGATATTTCAGATGATGCATCAGAGTTGATTGCAGAGGCATTTGCCGAATATATGACATCACCAAATCCACGTTTGATTGCACGTGAGGTTGGTGAAGCGTTAGAAAAGTATTTTAAATTAAATAAAAAAGTATGAATATAACCGCACCAAAGAATCAAACCGAAATACCAAAACAAACAATTCCGTTCGTTTTATCACCGCAGCAACTTAAAAAATATATTTAGTAAATTTGTACAAAATAGTTTTACTATGGCAATGATATACAAGGCATCACCTATGGGTGAGATTGCTGATATTGATGAAAAGATGGGAATCGTAAAAGGTTACGGATCTTATTTTGGCAACAAGGATTCCGATGGGGATGTGATTGCAAAAGGAGCGTATCAAAAAACCATCAAGGAAAATGGTGATCGTGTTCGTTACTTATGGCAACACAAAATGGATAAACCCATTGGGAAAATAAAGGAAATGTATGAGGATGACAAAGGTTTGATGTTTGTCGCTGAAATACCAAAAACTACACTTGGCAATGATGCGCTTGAACTTATGAAAGCGGGAATCGTAACGGAAAATTCCGTTGGTATATTGCCAATACAAAAACAAATGAAAGATGACTATCGGGAAATAACCGAAGTCAAACTTTATGAAATATCCGCAGTAACATTGGCAGCCAATGATCAAGCAAAGATTTTGGATGTGAAAGGGAAAATGGATATTGAAAACGAATTCAAGCGTTTCGATGCATTGGCAAAACTTATCCGCAAGGGAAAGATTTCCGATGAAATGGGATACGCTATTGAAGCCGAAATACTAAAATTGAAATCATTTTTCATTGATTTCACAAAGCCGACTGATGAGGTCACTTTGCCGAAGGAGGATGATTCGATTGATGTGTTTTCATATTTATCAAATAAATTAACTAATTAACTTTTAAAAATTTTCAAAAATGAATGAAAATGTAAAAGCGCAATTGGATCAACTTGGTGACTTAATCGATGCCAAATTGGAAAAAGCGCAAGGTCAAGCAATTGATTCTGCAACTGGAAAAGCGGATGAAATGCTAAAAAGTGAGATTAAAAATCTTACTACACAATTCAACGAGCGTATGGATGCAATCGAGGTTGCAAACAAAAAGCACTTTGAAGCTAAAAAAGATGTTTCTTTTAAAGGTGCATTGAATGCAGCCATCAATGATGGAGCAATTGATGGTATCGTAAAAGGAAATTCACGTTCAGCGTCTTTCGAGGTTAAAGCCGATATGACTGTTGCAGATAATTTCACTGGTGAGGTTATTCCTGCGGATCGTGTTGCGGGGTACAAGTTTGACCCATCAAGATCAACTCACGTGCGCCAATTGATTCCACAAGGATCAACTTCATCTGATGTTGTTCGTTTCGTAAAAGAAAGTGCATATACTAATGGTGCTGCTCCAAAAGCGGAAGGTGCTACACTTGCACAATCTGATTTCGATATGACTGCATCTGATGCGAACGTTCGCAAGATTGGAACGTATTTCCGCATTAGTGAGGAAATGTTGGCGGATACTCCACAACTTACATCATACCTTTCAGCACGTGCGCCCGAAAAACTTTTATCAGTTGAGGATACACAAATCCTTTCAGGTAATGGCACTGCGCCAAACCTTTCAGGAATTATCACCGATGCTGCTGATTTTGATACAACTTCAAGCGGTGCATTTTATCAATCAGTAGAGGCAGCCAATGAATTTGATGTGCTTGTTGCTACATTAAACCAATTGGCATTGAGTGAATATCAAGCGGATTACATTATGCTTAATCCAACTGATTTCCACAAAATCCTTTTATTGAAAGATAGCAACAATAGCTACTTGAAAGATCAGGTTTATGCGGGATTACAACCTGCGTTTATGGGTGTGCCAGTTGTAATCAACACTGCAATCACTGCGGGAACTTTCCTTGCAGGGAACTTTGGTGTTGGAACTCAACTTTGGGTGCGTGATAACGTAGGTGTTGAATTCTTTAGAGAAGATGGCACAAACGTTCGTGATGGTTTTGTTACTGTTCGTGTATCTGAAAGAATCGCATTGACAAACTATTTGCCAAATGCATTCGTAAATGGTACATTCTCAACTGCAAAAACTGCACTTGAAACTCCCTAATGAGTAAAAAAGGTAGCTAATTAGTTACTTTTACAACCAACAAAAGGGGTGATCATATCTGGTCACCTCTTTTTTTTTGCATTTTTTTTGATATTTGTTTGGAGGGAAAGAATTTTTTCCTATATTTGTACCAACAAAAACAAACAAATGGAAAATATAAACACACTTATTAACGCAGCAATCGAAAAAGGATATCAATTTGAAGCATATACAAACGTATGTTCAAGACATTCAAAATTAAATGATTTCTATAATTTAGGCACAGACAAATCACATTTTGGATTTACAAAGGATGGGAATGTTTGGTTTTGGTTTAGCCAACAAAATTACAAATCAAACGATTTTGCTCCAATAGTATTTTTTGATCATCGTTACAATACTGTGAATGGACACACAATGTACTCATTCAAACAAGAATCGAAAGCAAAAGAATTTTTAGGATTAAGATAAAAACAAACGGGGAGGGCAATCTCCCCATTAAAACTTGAAACAATGAAACGGAAAATTGAAAACTTTATTTTTGACTGCATCATATATTTTGCAGCGTTTGGATTAATGAGTGGCTTTGTGTACTTGTGTGCATTAGCTGATAAATGGGTGGGGGTATGAAAAATAAGGATGTGAAAGTAAACAAGGGATTGTTGGGATGGCTTTTCTTTTTGATTGGCATCCGCTGCATATACCTTTTTAATGATATATTTACGGGGATTTTTACAATCCTCATTGGATTTACAATGATGTTAAACAAGGAAAAATGAAACAATTAAATGCAGATTACAAAAGGTATTTGCAACTGTTGGATGCAAAGGAATTCAGCAAGTTGCCATTGTCAAAACAATTGATGGTGTTGAAGGAACTCGGGGAACTCGAGAAAAAAATTGCTCAATCATAGGGCATTTTTTCATAGTTTGTTTATAGTTTGAAAGGGCAATCATTTTTGGTTGCCTTTTTTTTGTACTTTTAGAATCGTGAATGCAAACCAATTTGGATGCTTTGCGGAGTACAGATTCGCCATTCGTGCAATGGAATGGGGTTTCAATGTTTCCATGCCATTGCTTGACGCATCAACTTATGATGCCATTGTGGAAAAGGATGGCATCCTCAATAAAATACAAATCAAATCAATAACAAAGGATCGCACCAATAAAATGGAAGGTGATGATGTTCAATGTGTTTTGCGCAATGGAAGCAAATCTTATCCAATTGAAATGGTTGATTATTTTGCAATATATGTGGAGCGTGATCAGGGGTTTTATATTATTAAGAATAAAGGGCAAAAGGCAATCAGGTTATCAACAACGGGAATCTACAAAGATAATTTCAATAACTTTGCATTAATTCTGTAAAGGAGTTTTTTCTGTTTCAACTTTAAAAGGAGGCGCAATCAATGTGCCTCTTTTTTTTAACTTTACACAAATTAAAAGCAATGAGGCAAATCAAAGTAAATTCCACAACTGGAAGTGAAATCATCACAACACAAGATGTGAAAGATTATGCAAGGATTGACACATCAGCGGATGATACGTTGATCGGATTGATGATTGAAACTGCACGAATTTGGTGTGAAAATTACATTTCAAGGGATATTGTTGCCAAAAATAGAACGTACTATTTAGATGTAACAACAACGGGATTGATTGACATTCCCTTTGCTCCAGTGGATTCCATTTCAAGCGTTACAATCAACGATGAGGATGCTGATTACACAATACTTGGTTTGGATAATGAAACCATTGAATTGGATGGCGGTGCTGCGGAAAAGGTAAAAATAACATACATCACAACGGGCATCAACAACGCATTAATGAAACAAGCAATGTTGCAAACCATTTCAACGTACTATGACAATCGTGCGGATTTCATAAGTGGTGAATCATTGCATTTGATTCCAACAAGTGCCAAAACAATACTTTCATCTTACAAATCAATGTTTGTTTAATGGATGCAGGGAGGTTAAATAAAAGAATCAAGGTGTTGCGCCTTACAAAAACCGCTGATGGCTTTGGTGGCTTTACAAGCACTGAAACCATTGTGCATACGTTTTGGTGCGCTTACAAGGAAAATTCGGGCGAAATAACGCAGGAAAACGGAATAAGGGAGCAACGCACCTCAATTGAATTAATACTGCGGGAAAAGGCAGCAAATCAAATCCTTTTGAGTGATGTGTTGCAATTGGATGCAACGGATGAAAAGTTTCGCATCAATGACAAATTTGATTCCACGATTGATAAGTACACAACAATCAAAGCGGTTACGATATGAAAGCGGGTGTGAAAATCAATCAAGCGGATTTGGTGAAGTTGAATAAAAAACTTGCAATGCTGCAAAAGTTTTCAAAGCAGGAACTTTCAAATGAAATTGGAAGGGGTGCAATGGAAATTGTTGGAAGGGCAAAACAATCCGCTGCAAAGGATACGGGTGCTTTGCGCCAAAGTATCAATTCGGAGGCATCGGGAAAAGGTGTTGATGTATTTGCAAATGCTGATTATGCGCCTTACATTGAATTTGGCACTGGATCACAAGTGAGTTTGGCAGATATGAAAGAACTTGGCATCCCTGATTCGTATGCAGCGCAATTCAAAGGCAAAGGAATTCGTGAGGTGAATTTACCCGCACGACCATTTTTCTTTTCATCCGCAAGGGTTGGTTTCAATAATATGTTGAAGCGCATTGATAAAAATTAAAAAATTAACATGAAAGATCCGATTCGATTTGTACGCAAAGCAATCATTGATGCGTTGGATGGCAATATAACGTACAACGCAAGTGTTGTGCCTATTTATGGCAGAGTGCCATCAACTGCAACGTATCCATTTGTACGGGTGTATTCCGTATCATCAGATGAAACAAATCAAAATCGTGATTCATTCAATAGTGAGGTGATTACAAGGGTTGAGGTTGTTACAAGATTTCAATCGGATAATGGAGGGGAACTGCAATGCAACGCAATCATTTCGGATTGCCTTGAATTGTTGCGCACACGCTCCGCAGGGTACTTTGATCTTGCATCGGATGGATTCAATGTGTACACATCGGAAAATGAAGGCATTCAATACATTGAGCAAGATTTAAGTGATCACACATACTTTCGTGCAATTTTAGAATTATCAAATAAAATACAACAATTATAATATGGCAAACGAATTAAAATTTTCACACATTTGGCAAAAAGCGAATTTAGGGCAATTTGGATGCAGGGTTTTAGGTAACGGTGATAGTAGTCCAAGCGGCGAATACTATCACACAATAGGGGTTTTACATTTAGCTGATTTTACCGCTACCAATGCAACACCAAGCGGCGACAGTAGTATAAACTTAGATAACATACCAAGCACAAAAGAAATACATGGACACTTTACAGATGTATCTTGTACACAGGGCGAAATAATTTGTTATTTAATATGAAGCATTTTAAATTTAGCGAGTTTGATTCACCTGATGAAGTTGGGAGCGGTGAACGTATGGATTCCGAAGTGTTGCAAATGATTGACAAAGCACGTACAATTTTTGGCAAACCAATACGCATCAATTCGGGAGTGCGCACGATTGCTCACAATGATAAGGTAAACGGATCAAAAACATCAAGCCATTTGAAAGGATATGCAATTGACGTGAGTTGCGACAATTCAGCGGATCGGTTTCGTTTGGTTGGAATTTTGATGCTTGTTGGTTTTAATAGATTAGGGATTGCCAAAACCTTTATTCACGTTGATAATGATCCCAATAAAAGTAAAAATGTAATTTGGGTATATTAATGAAAGGATTGATTGCGAAATTATTAGGATTGAATAATGGTGGCAAATCATCACTTGGTGAATTTGCAAAGGATTTGCGTGAAGCAATAAAAGGCAAGGAAATTAATCCTGATAAAATGATGGAACTCGTAAAGGTACAAAGCGAAATCAACAAAATGGAGGCACAACATCGGAGCGTGTTTGTTGCGGGTTGGCGACCATTCATTGGTTGGATTTGTGGGGTTGCACTATTGTACAACTTCATCATTCGTGATGTGATTGCGTGGTTTTCACCTGATGCAATGCCTCCCGCAATACAAATGGATCAACTTATAACAATTTTGTTAGGTATGCTTGGTTTGGGAGGATTGCGTACCTTTGAAAAAATAAAAGATAAAACCAAATAAATGGGAGTTAAGGATACTGCAAATTTGGCAATGATTCCCGCAGCGTATGCGGAGGACAAAGTTTATTCTGTTTTGCCATCTGATGGTGATGGGGATTTCACATTCACACGAAGTGGATCAGGCACACGCATAAACAAAGGCGGATATATTGAAACAATGGCAGAAAATGTGCCTCGTTTGAATTATCGTTTGGATGCGGATGGAAATCCAACTGGGTGCGCTGAATTGCTATTGGAGGAATCAAGAACAAACAATCAAAATTATTCTGAACAGTTTGACAATTCAACGTATTTTAAACACAATTCTGTAAGCGTTACAGCAAACGCTATAACAGCACCAAATGGAACTTTAACCGCTGA
>FUIF01001738.1_pt1 | contig 11679 bp, 14 predicted proteins | sample 1003461 | NCBI WGS metagenome assembly FUIF01 (sample SAMEA80401918, study PRJEB19352) | marine metagenome
GTGCTCTTGACAACGCTCGGTTCATGTATTGGTTGATCCTGTCGACATCAGTGGACAGGTTCTCGTGTTGGGTTGCGGCTGCTGCCTGGTTTCCATTGCGTGCGTGATGCACTAGCAGTTGCAACGATTCGTTGTACGCCGTGAGGTAATCAGGCCGTACTTGTTGGTTCGTTGCACTCTCGAGGAGACGTTCGAAGTAGTCGCTAGCACCTGCAGTTACTATTTGTAACTGGTGTGCGATGTGGTTGCGTTTGGTTGCAACGCATTCGTCATCGACATTCTCGAAGCGTTCCAGTAATTGTTGATGCTGTTGTTCGACAGCGACGATTTGTTTGCGCATGTTTTTCTCCATTCAGGGGGGAGGGAACAATGCCCCTCCCCCCATCCACGTTGAGGAGTGGATTACTTACAGTCATCCACCTTGACACCAAGGAAAGCACACAAAGGCATCCGTACCTTGCTCACGTGCATTTTGCAAAGCCTTCAACTGGTTGCTGTAGCCTTCGCCTTCAGTCGTCGATGCCTCAAGGGCAGCGATCAACTGATTCTCTTTGACGATGAAAGCCGCAGCCAGTTTGGCCTCGACACAAGCAGCCTGCTCGAGCCGTGCCTTACCGATTGCTTCCTCCAAACCCATCGCCATCTTGACGTTGGTTGGAGTCACGGATACTTGGTCACCATCGACCAAGACTTGGGTGTTGTCAACCGACTGACGGTTAACACGAACGGTGCCAGTCAAGTCACGCGAGGTGAGCATTTGACCAACGGTGGTGCCACCGGACAGGGTGACGCTGCTTGGGGAACCATCCCCAGTGTTGACAATAAGAGTGATCGTAATGTCGCTCATGATTTGTACTCCTCAAAAGAGAACCAATAAAAATAACCACGGACTCGCTGTCCGCGCGAAGCCGGGCGGCGATCCGCAACCCTACTCCCTATCAGTAAATACTTTTCTGTTAGGGAACTCGTACTCTGCGTACGCGCTTGCCATGCTGTAGGTATCAAAGACACCCACCCTATGGCTGATGAAGTGATGATCATCACGGACAATAAGGCCAAGGTATGCCTCACCGTAAGGACACTGTGTATAATCAGGTCCTCCTGTTGAGGCCCGTCTGTTTCGTTCGTAGGCATGTAGTCTCACTTGCATTGCAGTTGAAACCACAAACTGAAAGTCTTCAGCAGACATATTGACCAGAGCGGATACTGTGCGGTGCTTCATCTCCTCGCTCGCCTGTTCGGGTGAGTTTGGTTCGAAGGATTCACACGCATCCAAGGTCTGTGTCGTCTGCCGAGCAGCACCAATGGGGTCGTTTGTCATCAGAGTTCCCGTCTGTAGTTGTGTTCTCCGTCGACGCCCATGTCAACGGAGACCGATGTAAGAGTTCCCTCGAATGCCAACTCAGCATCCTGTCCAGGGGTACGAATCCACAACTCGGCACGGGCACCGTCCTCAGTGTGGATAAGGATCTCAGGGGTGAGGAACCTACCTGCTATGTCGAAGTCATTGAGCAATGCCTTCGCCTTCTCTCTCTGCTCTCCGAACTTATCGCTGCTTGTCTTCAAAACTGTCAGCATCAATCGTCCTCCCGATACTGTGACATCTGGTCGTAGTGCAAATGATTACGTTCCATCTGCGCATCCAATAACTGGCCCAACATGACGATCATGTCAGGTACCCTTCCTGCCTGGAACACAAAGTTTGCGCCCGGCAACGAAGTCTGGGCCAAACTTTCTACTGCTCCGCTGCACCTACCGATGCAAGCAATTCCATCCTCATGTCCCTTGACATTCAGCCTCATTGCCCACCAGTCATCCCCCCTTGTCATCGGAGGATTGAGGTCGAAGTAAGCGTGGGCTACTCCCTTCGCCATGTCATGCAAATGATTTTTTGCTACCTCAGTCATCAGATGTTTCCTTTCCAGTAGTCGTAAACAATGCAACCAACAGGGATGGCCATCATGACCACCCCTGTTCCAATACAAATCCAGTCAGTCAACTGTCTGGCCTCCTCGGACAGCCGTGTTGGCATCCATTTCCCAGGTCTCTTCATCCGACATTCTCTGACGCTCGAGGAGACCTTCTCGTGCCGTCATGTCATACTCATGCTCAGGTATTACGCCTGACCAGTCACCCTCATGCAGTGCCGAATAGACACGGATCAACTGTTGCTCAGTCAGGTGCAGTGTAGCACACCCGACAATCTCTTGCAATGGCTTGACCTGTACATTGTGGATGAACTGTTCAAAAGTCGGTGCATCACTGAACCGACCCGGGTCAACCTCATACCGCCTGATGACAGGACTCATCGGCTCACCTGTCACCGGCTCGTCCCCGTGTCCGGGGCCTTCGACCTGTGTCCGCTGCTGCTCGAACCACTGTTTGTCCATGTCGTGCTCGTCGAACACGTACTGCATCGGGTGCAGTGTCGTCCGCCACTCTTGTGACTCACTGACAATACCCATGATGTACAGGCCACCGTACTGATCGAGGTCGATCTCACGGATATCACTGACCCGTCTGACTGTGCCGCCTGGCATACGCCACGACGCATTGTTCGACAACGGACGGGCACCATACGTATCCGATGCACATGCGGCACCTCGGATGTGCTCTGGTCTCCGTCCGCCTTGTCTTTCCATCCAACGGTTTACCCACTCTGGGTACCATTCACGGTCCGTTGGCTCAACTGAATCATCATCAAATCTAGACATATCCACTCCTAACTACACGATCCAGTGACCGCGCAAGGCCGGTCACTGGTCGCACTACTACATACAACATCACACCAACACCCTGTCAGCGTGACCACCCATGGCAGCAAGGTTCTGGACGCGTGCGCTCTATAAACAACACCCACGCACGCGGCCAGGTTCTTGCTAGAGTGGGAGGGCACGCTTACATCGCCGAAGGCCTCTAGCCCTTTTGTGCCATCCGATACCTACATGGGGTGATCCATAATCCTCACCTATAAATGAGTGGGATCTGTGTGTGTACTACCTACCTTCATCTGGTACTTGACCCGTCAACTCAGTGGTTCAGAGTTTTCGTAAGGAAGCCCCTGGCCCGCCTTCCTCTGCGTCCTTTTGAACGTTCAAGGTGGCCGATTCCTTTGCCTTTGAGGGTGCCAAAAAGGGAGAGTCCCCACCCGTAGGCAGGGACCTCACTTGTTCAGCCGATGTGAGCAATCAGGCTTGTCCGATGTACTGAGACATGTACATCGTGAACTTACCGCTCTTCGGGGTACCGATGTCAATCAGTTGGCCGTCCACAACTTTCTGGATGCCCCGCCAGTTCACGGGCTTCGCGAACTCCACCACGTTGTGTTGTTGCTTACCCTCACCTCCGACAGTCTTATCGACACCTTCTTCACGGAGATGGAAAGCAATCACGACCATGGTATCAGTCTGGAGAATGCACGAATCACCGGCTGGCAGTGCTTTCTCGAAGGCGGAGCAGATCTCCAGTTTGGTCATTGGCTTTGCGGTTGATTTCGATTTTGCAGTTGACATGATAAGTCCTTTCAGTCTGCATTGTTACGACACACGTCACGTTACACTGTGTTCCGCGACCGGTCATCTACCAACTACAAACGACCCGGCTTCAGTCAAGGGAAGCCTTTCAAGAGAAGTGTCGCTTGCGACACCTTGAAGGCCGACAGAATCTTGGCGCTTTGTTCATCTTTTTGGCCAGCGCTTGCGCTGTGCACTCTTCCGTCAAAAAGATCTGAAGAAAGTGACAAGATTGTGGAGCCTTGACTGGAACGGAACCCCGCTTGCGGGGCTTGGCGTATTGTAGTTTGCAGAAGACCGGCGCCCCGCCCGAGGCAAATAGGACTATGGCTGGAACAGCCATCAAAAGATGGGCTGAGAGCGGAGCGACACCTGGTGCTTGCACCAGAAAAAAGGAGCCTCTGGCTTCCTTGACGAAGCACATTATCAGGTCTCCTATTTGCCGGAACCTGGCAACCAACATGGGGGTTTTCGTGGGGCTCGTGTTAATCTGCATTGCCTGGCCAATACACCGACAATGTTGCCGTAGTAAGGGCGCTTGTCGCCCGCCATGGATAGCATCGGCCACCGGTCCGTCGTATTCGGCAGCCACCCCCCGTCGGCCCCTGCAGGACGCAGCAATTGGCTACATAAACACTATTTTGCTCTGGGAATTTTTTGTGTGTACCACTTTTGTACCAAGTACGTGGTACGCCTGGCAGGCTGCTACGCAGGTTTTTGCCATGCAATCCGCATATACCGTATCTACTATACTTGCTGTAGATAATTAGTCATATAAGGAATAGCGCGTACCAGGATCGGGCGGATTACTCGGATGGCCTACGGACTCATCAGAAACAGGTCAATAGTCAGTTGTGACTTAACCGCTTCACACAACCCCAAGGCCTTGCAAGCCCAGCAGCCAGTAGTCTCTGGCCTGCAATGACCAGCGTGCTTTCGTCATCACCCGACACAGGCTTCTCATAACAGAGGATCATGTTGGGGTGCCGCGTCTGAATCTCTTCGATGAGTTCGGGCGTGGTAACAAAAGTTAACTTGGGTGGGTAATCAGACATCATTCCTCATCATCATACTGGCTACGCAGGCGAAGGCCACGCATACCACGCTGTCCGCCTGACGGTCGGTACCGGCGCAGGTTCCATGTGCTTTCCTGCTCCAGTTTTACGGTCAGTTGGTTGCGACTCACGTGCATCCCTCTGACCTTGTTCCGATCAATCCAGTGTTCCCACTGCCGCCAGATCATTTCTGTGGCGACAAAACCATCGTCCGCTTGGATAAACCTTGCGCCAAGGAAACTATCGAACGGATTGTTGGTGTACAGGTAGAGACGAATGGCCTCTTCGCTGGACTCAGGCATAGGGAACCGTGCTTTGGTGTCCGTTTCAGCCTCCACTTTGAGCGCACCCTCTACCGCCCACGCTGCAATACCGGGCAACTCAGCACGCAACTTGTCGATCAGACGCTCATCGCTCTTCTTGAGGAACGAGACATCAAACGGCAACAGCAACATCTTGCTGCTAAGCCCCTGACCCTTGTTAGGCAACCTAGGAATCTCGTTGGACTGCACCATAGGCTTGGCATCAATGGTCACATTGCGCACCATTGACAACCCCTTACGGTCAATGTCGATACGATCCTGCCCCAGAATGCTCTTGAGCACCTGTGTGCACCGCTCGCCATCCTTACTGTCCAACTCACTGACCTCATGCACGCACAACACGCGCGATGACTGCAGGCCATCCAACCCAAACCGGTTACTAAGGCTGTACAGGCTGGTACCGATGTACGCATCCAAGCCCAACAACGACTCCAACACCTTGGCAATCGTGCCCTTACCCGACCGCACCTTGCCATACATCAGCAACCAGCGTGCATATCGGTTGTGCGGCAGCAGGCAGTACCCAAACCAGCGCTGTAGCAGGTCTTTCCAACGCTCATCGCCACCACTCCACTCGTCTAGGCACCGTGCCCACACTGGATACTCAGCGTCAGGGTCGTAGTCACAAGGCACCACGATGGGATCAAAGTATGTCTCGTCTCGATCCATAGTTACCACGTTCCCACCCTCTACACAAACCAGTTGGTTTTCGAAACTAATAGTGCACTCGGGGTCAATATCCTCGCTACGCCCCAAGAAACAAGGAATCTTGGTGTAGGGGATACGGGTCTTGGCAGTAATCGCTCCATGACGTTACTGACCTTGGCGGAGTCCACGCCATATCGGGCTGCGACAACTTGGCCGTTCACGGATCTGCTGACATACATGTCTTCCAACAACACCCAACAGGTGTCACGGAGCCAGTCAGCATCACGGATCATCCACTTGTCTGCGTTCCAGACGTAGTATGCTCCTTGATAAGTCCAGAGTCCCGGTCTTTTTTCCGGGGTTCGAAAATGAGTATGTAGCAAAGCCTCAGCAATCTTCGCTGGCTCTGCGTGTTGAACTGGGTTAGATTGGGTACCAATCAAAGGAACCTCCTAATGGTGCAAAGTGTAAGTACAAGTGGAAACATCGCAGCCATCTTGATGGCAGCAACGCAAGCCCGAAAAGAAACAGAAGAGAAAGCGCGTCAGCAAGCCGCAGCAGAGACCATGAGCCTGGCAGGAAAAGACCCTGACGACGGCGACGACGGCGGCGACGACACGGAAAAAGATTTGGAAGAGTTGGCGACCCCGCCTGTTCGACCAACCAATGCTGCAAAGCCGCCTAAGCGCGGACCAAGGCAACAGGAACTTAGAGATCGCCAGTACGACGGCGGAGTCGAAGCAGAACGCGAACGACGAGAGGCGAAGACCAAGGCAGCCAAGGCTTATATGAAGGCGGGTCAAGAAAGACTGAAAACAGTTAACGAGGCAAACACTTTTACTGATCGAATAGCCGGTGGCCGCAGTCACGACTTGGCTTTTGACCTTGAAGACGTCCGAGCAAGAGGCGGACAAGCAGCGGTTGACGACTTCCTTCGTAAACAATTCCCTGAGTTTGCAGAACAGCAAGACAGCGGAATGAAGATGAACCCCTCCCAGGCAGAGCGGAAAGCGGACAGACGTCGAGAGAATAACCGCAGAGCAACAACACTCGTAACTTCCGAGAAATCTTTGGTCAAGACGCGTCCAGCCTCCGAAACCGATCTGGCGATGACGCTCCTAGTTTGATGCGGCAGCGTTTGGAGTTGGCTGAGTCTCGAGTTCCCAGTTACAACATGCGAGATGTGATGCCGGAGGATTTCCATCGCTTAAATCCTGACTTCCAAAGACTTAGAGTTCGTGAGGGCCTGGAGGCAGGTCGCTTTACTGACGACGACATGAGAAGTCTTTTGAGGGGCGGAGATGTTGGTGAAATTGTTGGGCCGAGAGGCAAGCCTCGTACGGCTATGCAAGGAGCCTTGGGTCAAGAGAGTCCGCTTGAAGAGGCTATGCGCCTTAGCGAGGAAGGCCGTGCTGCGGAAATGGAAAGGATTTACGACGCTGGCGGCACAATGGGTAACTTTAACCAGCAAGGCTTTGGTCGCCCTGAAGATGCAGCCACGCGTGCGGGAACCTTCTACCAGCCAAACGTTGCTGGTTCGGCTATAGGAGGCTTCTTTAGTCCTTCGGGATATACGGAGTCGCTTGACAGAACCCTCCAGCCATACCAAGATCGTGGAGTTCGAGGGGCTACCCGGGGCGCGCTTATCATTAGCGACATCTTGAAAGGGTTCTTGGACGAATAAGGATAACACAAGGGCGAACAATACCAGGTATACCAGGCATGAGCAAGTCAGATCCCGAACAAACTTACATTTCTTTTGGCTCGGGTGTGAGGATGATGGCAGAGGACTTCTACATCGAGGCCATGGGCAACGGTGTTACCAAGCGAGGCTTTAGGGCTTTGTGCCGCAACCTCATGGTGCCCATGATCGAGATCGGCAAGACCCGGTACATCGACATGCTCCGCTTCGAGATCGCTATGACAGCCATCCTCCGCATCGGTGAAGAGGACTTCTTTGCCCCCGGATGCCAGTCGCTGGCCCAGAATCGCAAGCCTAAGAACGGCAAGACCAAGTTGGACGCTGAGGCTGTCCTTGCCAACTACGAAGAACTGGCCAAGGAACTACTAGCCGCCAAGCGCGTCAACGGCGTCGAACTCACACGTGCGGTGCAACAAACTACACGTGCTGCAGCAGAGCGATTGCGTGACGCTGCGTTCCAACTGGCACCGTCTAGGGCACAGCAACGCAGGAAGAAGGATCTCAAACTATGAAAAAGCCAGGTGAGATCAAGAAGGCCGAGCCTACCGACGCGGTATTTGGTTTCTTCTCTATGGAGGGTGCTGCCTCTGGTATCAACGCGTCACGTTTTGATATCAAAGAAGAACTAGAAACTACTGTTCAACACATCCGTGACCCTGATGCGAAGATATCCCTTGCCGGTCTTCGCCACTTTCGCACCATTATGAAAGATGTTGCACAGGCAAACGGAATGGTTGGTAAAGTCTCTGAGGTACACGAGGGTGTTGGACAGGACGGACAACCTGTTCGTCGTGTATTGTCAACCCAAACCCTCCTCCACAGACTTCAAGAGGCACCCGAAAGTGGCCAAGAAGACAACGAAGCGCAAAACCGTATCGAGCACTACACCAGCAAAGAGGAAACAGAGGCCAATGATCGTCCAGAAAGTAGCGGACTACCTGAGCACGCTGACTCCGATGCAACTGAATCAGCACGCTTTGCCGACACTACAGGACATGGCCCTGCAGGATCCAGTGAAGGACTGGTGCAAGAGCCCGGAGGAAGCAGCGAGCCGGATTCATAAAGAGTTGTTTATCGAAGGCGGACCTTTGCGACACCAATACGAGGCGTTGGTCCACGTCCTGTCGATGCGATCTCTTGTTCGTGAAGACGTTGCTGCCCTTTCGCACGCAACAGCCCAGACTGCCGCACGGTCTGCGTTCTTGCGTTGGGCGATGGAACTAGATTGACACCCAAGGCAATCCAACAGAAGGGTAACCCGTTCTACCCGCTGCCTGCGGACTACGCAGAACTATCAGAAGACGGGCAACGACAGGCGCGCACCAAGCTTGTCGGTTATTTCTTGTGCCAGGTATCACATCACGACAAGCATCCCAAACTATATGTAGATAGTTTGAGATTCTTTGACTTTTGGTACCTGCATCCCGACCTCGATGTTGAGTTCGATCCGATGTTCTATGATGACGCACCTCTTGCTACACCAGAGATGCACTACGACATCGCACGACAATGGGCAAGCCAAAGACTTTCTATCGCAATCGCGCCGCGAGGCTCCGCAAAATCAAGTCTCGTAAAAAAATCAATTCTGCTAGAAACGTTGGCTCGTCCAAAGTTCAGCGTGCTCTACGCAACGTCGACAGGAGACAACACCAAAGGCGTTGGGCAGAGCATCAAGGACCAGTACACTTTCAACGAAAGAATAAACGACGACTTTGGGCCAGAAACGCCCTCAGGTCGTCTGGTCCCAAAGCGGGGCGAGGCGCCATACGGCAATACTCACATGCAACTCATGAACGGAAGTTGGCTAAGGTGCATCAGCGCAGAGTCGAAGCAGCGCGGTGGCCGTCCAAGGCTGTACATCCTAGACGACCCTGAATATGACCCGAAGGCCTCTACCTCTATGTCGCTGGTCCGTGAGTATATGGACCAACTTCTATTCAAAGTTGTTCTTCCCATGGTTATGCGTGCGGGTTGTGGCGCGCGATGGCTTGCCACCTTCGTGTCTCGTCGACACTTTGCATGGCACGCTATGGATGTGAACGACGGCAAGGCCCGCGACCCTCGCTTTAACAAGTGGGACCGCATCATTATTAGGTCAGAGTATGAAGACTCCCAAGGACGAAAGCGAAGTTGCTGGCCCGACATGTGGCCAGCCACCAAACAAGAACGCCTTGAACTGGCAAAAACAAATAGCCGTTTCGAAAAGTGCGTGTCTCTCGACGAAATCAAAGAGACCATCGGCACTGCCAACTATCTCTCTGAATACATGGCAAAGCCTGGGTCAGGGGATGAAGTCTTCTTCCCAAACCTAGACGAAGACGCACACGGCTACCACTTCGAAGCCCCCGACCTTGCGTTCGAGCAGGACCCTCGCAACTCCAACACCACAGTTGTATACCACACCCAGCAAGACGGTGAGTGGGTGCAGGTCAAAAAGTCTCTTGGCTCTCTGCTTGCAAGCACGCGTCAGTTCATGACGGTCGACACCTCGTACACCGCAACTAAAGACTCAGACTCCAAGGTCTGCACGCTGATGGCGGTTGACGGGGACAACAACCTTTTTGTACTAGACATGTGGTCGGCGCAGTGTCAGCAGCAGAAACTTGTAAACGCAATCCTGCAGATGGCTGACCGGTGGCGTTGCCCTACTGTGCACATTGAAGCAATCAAAGAAGGTATCAGTGTGTACGACGACTTGATGTCGATCGTTACCACTAAGTCTGCAGACATGGCGGAAGTAGACTTCTTGCCCCGCATTCGTAAGTTCAATCCGGGCATGACGGCAAAGACCGCGAAGATTGCATCGCTGCTGAGACGCTTTGACTACGGTCGCATCAAGATGCCTATGCGTGAGCGGTATCAGAAGCCATGGCGGTCCCTTTTTGATCAGATTGAGCAGTTCAACCCCGAGGCCCGTGATGGTGGTCTGCAGCACGACGACGAACTCGATACCGTATCTATGTCGATGTACATCATCCGAGGGCGCACCATGAAGCGTATCGAGGAAGAGACTGAGATAGATCCTGTTGACCGTCTGCGTCAGGGTGAGTATTACGACAGTTTCGGTAATCCGATTGCGTTTGGTCTAGATATAAATAAACTGACGGCAGAGGACATCCAGATGCTTATGGAAAGGAGGCAAGATGATGCAGGAGGATCTTCCAAAGTTTGAACTGGGAACCGAGCACGTTGTCGTGCCAGTGCGGTTTTTCAACCAGATTATGGAGGTGTACTACCACCACACCGCAGGACGTTTGGTGAAAGAAGAACCGCCCCCTACAGAAAGTCCCGCCTCTCAGCGGATTCCAATAGATTTGAATCTAAATGATGTGACCTTGCAGTCTCGTGGTGTCCCGCCGGGATACGTCCCACGAGGAGCGGCTGCACCTAAGGAAGAGTCTGACGACAGTGGCACTTGATAAATACAAACTGACCAAGAACCCACAGGCACTCTGTGACCTCATCAACACCCACGTTGACCGAGAGGAGAGTCGCCTCCAGTACCGATACACCACCTGGGCTTTGGCTTGGTACTACCTCAACGGTGCTCGTCGCTTTGACCTGTTCGACCCTACCAGCGGTATGGTGCAACCGCACTACCTAGACGAGAACGGCAACATGGAGTACCAGAGCCAGGAACTCCTGTCCGCTATTGACCGGGTGTCTGGCATCATCAACTCTATGGACATTCGGCCCAAGATCAACCGAACAGGGTCGGCTCTTACCCACATTCGTGACCGTGCGATCGGGCAGGTTATCGCAGATGCGATCACGAAACAGGATCACCTAGATGATGTCCTATCCCAGTTTGCCCACATCTTTGTCACGTTGGGCTCTTGTGGTATTGCAGGCCACATCACTGACCACCCCACGGTTGGTCTCACCACTGATTACGAAGTTGTCCACCCGCGAGAACTCTATCCTTTCCCTTCGCTCGGGCACGATTACACCAAACAGCGTGGTCTAATCCGCGAGCGTGTCGTCCCCTTGTCCTACCTCGAAGAGATCTTCGGTCGTCGAGTACGTTCTAACCTCGAGAAGATGTACTACTTCGAGGTGGAGGCAGGCGAAGAGATCGACCCCTACGACGGCGACGATGCCCCAGGCGCATCCTTCGGCCCCCGATACAACACCAACAAGGTGGGGTACGGTGGGGACAACAAGAAGGAAACCACACAGAAACTTGTACGCATCCGTGAACTGTGGTTGTTCAGCACCCACGACATGGTGGACCGTTACGTTGTGACCTCCGGCGACTACGTACTGGACGACAAGGAGTTTGACGGACTAGAGGTGTACTGCCCTATCGGCTTTGCTCGCTTTATGGAGACCGGCACGTTCCACGGCAACGGCCTCTTTGATCTCTTGTTCTCCGTGAACCGAGAGATGGAGAAGTTGCTCAAGTCTCTGTTTAACAACATTCGAGACATCGACCAGTA
>FUIF01026083.1_pt1 | contig 11677 bp, 12 predicted proteins | sample 1003461 | NCBI WGS metagenome assembly FUIF01 (sample SAMEA80401918, study PRJEB19352) | marine metagenome
GCTCCCCGAGTCGCGCAAATCCGACATAAACGGGCGCTTGTTTTCGCGCTGCTCTACTTTTCGGTTGAGTTGTGCAAGCGCTATCACGGGAATACCTAGCTCGATCGCGAGTAGCTTCAACCCTCGCGACACCTTCCCAACCTCTACCGCTCTGGTCTCGTTGTCGTCTGTCGTCATCAACTGTAGATAGTCAACGACCACCATCCCAAGTTCACCGCCCGCTGCTATCTCTTGTCGGGCTCTAGCTGCGATACCCTCAACCGTAATATTGGCCTGCTGGATAAACTTGAGCTTTAAATCCTTTGATGAGTTCGCCGCATGCACCGCACGCTCGATGGTCTGTGGGTCTGCCTTGCCACGCCTCAACCCCTTGGTATCGAGTCGCGCTAGTTGTGATATGAGCTTGCTACCAACCTGGTGCTTACCCATCTCAAGCGAAATGAACAAAACGGTTTTCGTCTTTGCCACTTCCTCAGCCACGTTCATCGCGAAAGTCGTCTTCCCCATGCCTGGACGACCAGCAACAATGTAAAGCTCGTTTTCTTTGAACCCTCCGAGCGCCTCATCAACTGAAGGAATGCCACACTCAAGGCCCAGAGACTCGCCTTCAAACGCCCGCCTGAATTGCTCAATCGCCGCGCTCGCTGCCTCGAATGCTGTATACGATGAGCCGCTTGTTCCCTGTGTAGCCATCGCCGCATTGACTAAGGCCATTACCCGATTCTGGGCTTCCTCTGGATAGTCTAAGCTCGCGACATCAACACAAACCTTTGCCGCTGTAAGCGCTGTACTCATCGCGTCTAGTCTGTGAGCGTTAAGCACTCGATTCGCGTACATCTCCCAGTTGAAGGGGTCTCCTTTGACATCCAACGAGAAGACGTAATCGACAAAGGTTTTGTCTTCCTCAGTCAACATGGTGCTGAGGATGCTATGGGCATCTACATGCTCACCACGAACCCTCAAAGCTTGCGCCGTTGAATAAATCTCTTGGTTTCTTTTGGTTTTGAAATGGCTCGGCTTAAGGATGCTCGCGACACCATCGCATACACTTGGATCGCATATCATTGAACCGAGTACGATCTGCTCTTGAAGGCTTCGATCCATCATTCGAATTCCTTCATGGCCTTCTCGAATATTTTTCGGGCCTCTTCCCTGTCAACGCTTGAAGCGGGCGAAGGCACAAAAGGCGAGTCGTAGGGCCTCGACTGCTCCAGTGTTTTTTGGTTTTGACGGGTAAGAATTTTTTGGCAGAAGCCGTAGAGCTGTGCCGCGTTGGGCATTCTCCGAGAACCATTGGCCATGGCTATCTCGTCGATTGCTTCCAAAACCACTTGCTTGCTGAATCGCTCCTCGGCTCTTGCCAGGACATTGGCCACACCGGGCGGCACCATGAATCCACGAAGAGGAAACACCGAAAGAAAGTAATCGATAACAGAAGACGCAGAAGAGGAAGCTTGAGCCGCGATGAGCCCTGGTTCCCTCGCGCGCGGATTAATATAATTCTTCTCCTTTACTTTAGTAAAGGGGAAGGACAATACCCGCGAATCCGGGGGGTTTGTCAACATTGGCAACATTCTGGATGCCCTCATTGTCAACATTATCTGGAACCCTTTGATTTTGTTCGCTTTTTTCTGACATGTCAACATTGTCAACATTGGCAACATTATCTGGAAGCCCTTGATTTTGTTCGGCTTTTTCTGACAGTCGAAATTGGCGCCCGTTCGTCGAGGTCTCGACTATCAAACCGGCTTTTTTGCCTCCTCAATCCAGCGAATGTAGGTACGCTTTGATACGCCAATAGACGCCGCCGCCGCCTCTTGAGTGATACGTATCCAGCCGCTCTCATCGAGCAGCGAACGTATCAACTCTTCCCTTCTCTTATTCATGATTTCCCTTTCAGTTCCGTCTGAGACTCCGACATCAAAGACGATCAAAAAAAACTACTGAACAAACTCATGTCAAAAACTGACAGTAGTCTTACATTTTATTGACGATACACTTGCAAAACCCAAAAACATGGTTCAATACTGGCTTTAGAAACCTATCCAAAAAAAACAACGCAACACTCACCTATGTTGGCCGATAGGCACTAGAGATAAGTAACGAGGACAATGATTGATCGATTTTGATCAAATTGCAAAGGTAAAAGACAATTTTGTCGAAGGCGAGAAGATGAGGCAAAAACCCGACAGAAGAATGAAAGGCTTACGAGGCGTGGGGTTATTCTTCGTCTGTGTCGAGGTGGCGTTGTCTGGCTCTCTCTTCTGCCGTAACAAGGCTTGGGTCTTTGGGGCCGGTTACTTCTCGATAATGAGAATGGTTTGGGTTTGTGTACACGGCTTTTGCAAGTCGTTGAATCTCTCGAAGCTCGGCAATAGCTGCCTCAGTCTTACGCAACAGCAAGTTGTAGCTTTCGTCTGGGCTCAATGGATAAGTCGAAATCATATTAGGTTGCAGGTCGAAAATAGTAATCTGAAGCGCTTGAGCTATCTCAATGAGGTGCTCTGCTTTAGGGGATGCGTTTCCCAGCTCATACTTCGATACTTGTCCTCGTGTGGCGCTGGTCCTGTCGGCCAAGCCTTGCTGGCTCAGCCCTCGCTTTCGCCTCCATTTGTAGATTGCAGCTCCAACAGCAGAATGCCATTCGGCGTTGTCTTCTGGCTTTTTGAAGCCCCTGAACTCGAACCTTTTGTTCCCCATGATAGGCACCCTTTCACTCGCCGTCCACAGCACGATCGCATATTGGGCATTCGACCACAACGGGATAGCGCAGCCAAACACTGTTAAAAATAAGGACTTTTAGTCATGATCCATGAACCTTTAGACGCGCCACTCAAAAACGAGCTGGCAATGCATGAAGCTGCTAACTCTCCATTTTTTTAAGCCTTTTTTGGCTCCGTGCTGGCGCGCATTGCCATACGCGCCGGCTAGAGCTTGGTGTGCCCAGAGAAAAATTCTGCGAGGAGCTAGAGCAGCACCAGGGCATTGAACGCTTTGATGCTCATTCGCTGGAAGCGTTCGAGCGGTTTGGCTATGACGTAGGGACTTTTTATACTGTTCGCCATCTGCGAAGCGTTAAGCCTTGAGCCTGTAGATGTGGCGAAAGGTGGTTGTTTCTGATGAATGACTTAGTCGGTCAATGGTTAAAAAACATGGCCGGCTGTTTGTGGGGGGAGTACCAAAGACAATCAAGGACGCAAAGAGGCGTTTTAAGTGTACTCGACTAGCCGGCGATTGTGTTTTGAACGGTGATAATTGTGCGTCGCGACACGTGTTTGCCATTGCGAGAAGTCAGCAAAAAACAAACGCAGCCGACAGCCCTATCTATTGGGCGCACCGCGATGATAGCGCCTGTGTTGACTGCCCTATGGGCGCTGCTCGTGCCGAGCTTCTTGAAAAGGAGCCTACAGACTGGCGTAAGGCCTACAGGATATACAAGAGGAAGCGAAACCTGGCGAGCATTCGATGGTCCAAGGAAGCTGCGAAGAATGGCAAAGATGAGATCGAACAAATAGAAGAGAGGGAAGACGATGACAGACTACGCAAAGATTCAATTGACTGGCCGGTTAACGCAAGACCCAGAAGCAAAGAATGGGAGTGAGCGACCACTAACCCGGATGCGTCTAGCCGTTAACAAAAAGAGAAGAGGTGAAGAGACCACGAGTTTTTTCACGGTCTTTTGTTACGGTCGCACAGCTGAAAATTGCGCGAAATACCTAGCCAAGGGCAGCAAGGTTTTAATCAATGGAGAGCCTGACCAAGGAATTTATAAGGACCGAGACGGTAATCCCCAACTCGACTTAACGGTATCGGCTAACGATGTCGTTTTTTTAAGTAGTCCAGCTGAGCGACAACCACAACAGGGGCAGCCCCAACAGAGACAAGGCGAGCGCTCCTGGGGTGAGCCTCAGCCAGCTCAAACTAATAACAACCGTGGATGGTCGGGCAATGGCTCGGACCCAATACCATTTTAACATGCTGACTGATGCTGAGCTATGCGATGCTCTTAAATTCGGGCCTCGTACACTGCGCCGACTCGTTAACGAATCCGAGGCGCTAGGGCTAAAGCTGCCTAGCCTAGGCCGTGGAAAGTTGCGAAGATGGCCAAGAGATACGATGATTGTGATGAGTTGGATTGAGGGGGTCTCAAGTTGTCGGCGTGGCTCACAGAAAAAAACGGTAAGCCCATTGTACGATGGAAGTTCAATGGCAAATATGGGCAGCGTAAGGCGCCGGACAAACGCACAGCGAAGCGCCTCATCAAAGAAATCGAAACGTGTCACGCACTCGGCTACCATTGGAGACCAGACGCTTCACATTGTGAAAAGTTGCCGACCCTGGGAGAAGTAATTGAAGCGTTTCTGGTTAGCCTAGCCCGCACAAAAGCAGAGAAAACCGTTCGAAACCGTAAGACCGCCCTCATCTCTTTTATTCAGTTTTTGCGAGCTTCCAAGAGTAGAGGCAAGCTCACCCCTGACATGGTGGACGAAATCGCCATAGAGCGCTTTCACGACGTGCTCATTGATGAAAACCTATCAGCTACTACCGCCCGCCAATACGCAACGTCTGTAAGCTTGTTTTGGGAATGGGCAGAACGGAGCCGTGAGTATGGCGACCTATTCGAGCGATACAGGAAACCAGAGCTTCCACACTCCCCGCCTCCCCGCCTGGCTAGAGCCCCGACATGGGCAGAGATTGACGACGTGATAACTAATCAGCGCGACGGCGAGCCCCGGCGCCTAATGGTCGTACTGCGCTACACCGGATTGAGAGTAAAGCAGGCCGGGCGCCTAACTTGGGATGATTTCGATCTTGATGGTGCCCGTATGCGGGTACGTCCAAAGCTCGGCAAGTCGGCACTCGAAAAACGTGGCCGTATTATCCCCATAACGCCTCACCTGGTAGATGAGCTTGCTGGCTGGGGTAGACGTGAGGGCAACTTGTTCCCTCGAGGTCATCGCGACGAATCGCTACACCTTGAAAGCTTGCGCCGTAAAGCAGCAAGAGCTTGGAAGCGTAGCGAGGCAGACCCAGCACTCTATGAGGGCCAGACTAGCCATCTCTACCGAAAGGCTTTCACCTCTGAGCTTATACGTCGAGGAGCTGACAGGTGGGCTGTAGAGCTTCTACTTGGCCGTACAACAGGCCTGGGTGGAGACATCTACACCGATCCTGCTTTTGTATTCGATCGAATGGTGCAAGCTTGCGCACTCATTTCAAAGGTAGGCGAAGACGTGAGTACACACATTCACAAAGCTCTTAGGTGGTAGTGACCATTCGTCAAACTGAATAAGGAACCCTTATCCAGTTAGACCTTCACTGCTCGCCCCAATACCCTCCCTACACGATAAACCTTTAAAGGTATCGTAGACGGCCTGAAAAATGCGACCGCAAACATAAAAAACCTTTAGCGGTCGCATGCAAGTTTGGCCCGTAGCCTGAGATCTGAATCCTCTCCCCGGTAGAGACTCAGATGTCTACCCCCCAGAGACCGAGACCTCTCCCCGGTAGAGACTCAGATGTCTACCCCCCTAGCCGTAACACCCATACAACACCTAAAAAAACACCTATGCAACACCAACCACGGTCCGCGACAGTCCGCGACAGTCCGCGATATTCCGCAAAAGTCCAATAGATTAAGGGAGATAGGGTGGTGGGCGATACTGGATTTGAACCAGTGACTTCTACCGTGTGAAGGTAGCACTATTACCATAAGTGACTGTAATTAATAGGCATTAACAAAAACAAGAAACATGGAAACACCTATACAACACCACTCCAACTCATTTCACGATGTATTTTGTTTTGACTGCTGGCTCCCCATCGCCTGATACCCAGGTCGGGAGTACCCATATCGGGATCTGTTTTTCCCCAAGCCGTTTATTGCCGTCTTGATCGAGCTTAGAGCCTACCCATTGCCGGCGCCAATGCCCTCTCCGTAAATGAGAACGCACCGTTCCGCCTTGATGAGGTGTCCTAGATATTCGTGCTGCTCGCGCCTCTGGACCTAGAATGACAACACTCTGGTCTAGTTTTTCCAGTTGCCTCCTACGTCTTGGGCTTTTCCTAACCCGTTTCTTTTGTTTATCTGTCAGCACCTCAGACGGTTTGTATCTAACTGCTGTAGGGGTAGAGATATACAATAGCGCGTTGAGTGTTAGCGATATAAGATCAACTACCTTGCGACGGCTTACGACGGTTCTCCCCTCGTGTTTAATCTCATGTAACCAGTCGCCATAGTCAATGCTTGTACCGGGAGTCACCACGTGCTGATAGTGCATCGATCCCCCGTCGCCGAAACAAATGATAAAATCCATCATGATTTTTGAAGCGACTTCGCCTTGCTCACGTGGTTTTCTATTTCTGCTGATGTACACCCCCTCAGCCCTTTCGCCATAAACAAAGCAATCCAGATCACCCTCAAACGACAAATAAACACATTCAAACGGCATAAGATGTTCAAACATAGCGTCGGCCCGCGTCTGGCTTAGCAGCCAGGTCAAATCGCCGTTTAAATGAAAGTGTTTTTTGCCGCTTTTAACATATTGTGTCAGCATCAACTCTCGGATTGTGTCGTCATAATCATCATTTTGTTCTTTTAATGTTTGTACTAATTCCAGCCAGGGAGCCCTTGAATAGATCAATATATCCTTGACTAAATCTGGGTTGTACTTTTCAAGTTTTTCGAAGTGTGATGCAGGTAAACCTGCTGGTTTAATGCTCATCTGTTTTTCCCTTTCAGCGCGCTAACAGGCTCCGACACCCGTTAATTGCTCGCTGTTGATTCTTGCGATCTCCCTTGAAGCGGTCGCACCTAACGCGACTACTTTAACAACTCGATGATTGCTTTTGTCACCTCGGCTTTTGTCTTAGCTCGACTCGCCTCTGCTATTGTGTGCACGATGTCATAAGCCGACGCGCCACCCGTTGATGGTCGACCTGTGCCGGGCCTTTCGCCTGCATACCTGTCTGGGTCATCGAGTACGGCCAGAACCGTCTTGTGATGCGCTCCAAGCGACGCTGCTATCTCGCGTATTGATGTAGCCCCGAACGCGCTCGATATAAGCTGCATCACCTCATCTCTCACAGCTTTGTTTTCTTTAAGATTGGCGTCTATTTCTTCTCTGTTCATCTTGCGTCAACCTATTCCTCTACTTTGAGCTTTAAAACGTCCGCGATGATTTGAGCATGCGCTGGACTTCGACCATCCACTTGCAATCCTGCCCTCAATAACTTTTTGTGCACCCTCTTACGTTTTGAGTATGAGGCATCTCGCAAATAAAACTTATATGCGGAATGCCAGAAATACCCCACGCCTATGTAGTGCTCAGTGCCAATGAAGGATTTATCGAGTTTGTAAATGGCCTGGGTTGCCTCCCAGGTTGCAGTCTCTAGGTTGATTGAATTTTTCATGTGTCTTTCCCTTTCAGCTTGTAGGGCGTCCGACCACCCTATGAACCAACTATAGTACCAGCCGGTGGAACTATCAAGTAGCATTCGCACTTTTATGAAAAAAAAGGCGCTAGCTCCGACACTAGCGCCCAACAAGGCCCAACCCATGCATAACGGTTATGCAGGATTCATCACGTCAACAATACCGTTCGCTGCCTCTACAATGGCATGAGCCAAGCAAGTCTCACTCAGCTCATCGCTGGCTTGACCAAACAAGGCCTGGCTCAAGATATTGTACTGCCAGCCCTCACGAGCTGAGCTGTCACCAATTCCTATTGTATTTCGCGCATGGCGCTCAGCGTACTCTATGAGCGCTGCGATTGCGTCTAACTGCTGTGCGCTAAACCGTATATCCTTATTCATATGTCTTTCCCTTTCAGTTGTAAGGTGTCCGACCACCTTATGAAACAACTATGGTGCCACAGCTTGGCACAATCAAGGATTATTTGCACAAACCTTGATCTTTTTTTGATCAATCTAATGATTACGCTACTTTACACGTTGGAAGTGGTGCGGGTCTGGAGTGCGCCACCTGCCACCCCATACCCAGCCCCTCGACTCAAAGGCTGCGACGAATTGTGGATGGTCGTAGATTGGGCCAGTCTTCGAGCCGTATGGTTGCAAGTGCCAGTCAATGTCGAACGCTACACCCCAGGAATGACACGATAGGGGTTTATCTGGGTCGGCGCTCCAGTTTATGCGACGCGGTACCCATGACCACATCTTTTCGGGTAGATACCCGCTGTTTTTGACCGCTTCGGTGTATACTTCTTTGAACTCTTCAATGATGAGGTGATGCATGGGCGTACGCTGCCCAAACTCCGGTAATAGGCATTGTTTGATGTTGCGCTTGACCCACGACTTCTCGATGATGATTGCTCCTTTCATCGTCGGATGTGTCTCGAAGTTAAAAGACCCGTAGACGGCCTCGATGTTTTTTCGGGTAGGTACTGGCATCAAGTCAGGCCTCACAATCTTGCGTCGACCCCCGCGAATTTTTCGATCTTGTTTGATCAATCCAAGCTCGCTCTCTATGTGCGTAATCGTCTTTGGGCCTGCTAAGCCATCGACCTCTAGCCCCGCCTCTGACTGGATCGCTCTAGCGCCCTGCCTCACTAGCTCGCATAACACCGGCTCATCGTATACACCTGCAGCGAGTTGCCGGGCCGCCCAATCTCGCTCAAACTTTCCACGGTCCATCTTTACTCTCTATCTGCTGGGGTCATCGGACAATATGAAGTCGATGTCCTGGTGTACGTCTTTGGATTTCTTCATAAGCTTCTCGCCTTGACTGCTCATCTGTAGGGTTCAACCTCACAAGTAGGCGCCCCCCTTGCCTCTTGTAGTAGATGACATCGGGGTCCTCTGCTCCGGCTGTATGGCTTAACGTGTAGCGCTGCCACGCCCTCGGCTCTAAGTAGTTAATGTGTCGGCGTGTATCGACGCCTCCACAGCCGTCTCGTTCGTGTCTTGGCCGGTCTGCATCCCCGAAGCTTGGGTAAACCGTCAACGTGCGCCTCGAATGCGTCCACCATCGCCGAACGTGGGTCTCCTGGTCTAGCGCTGCGCCTTGTGCCGGCCCGTCGAGTCTCAGAGTGAGGCGCCAACCTCTAAGGACTGGCAGCCCCGAGGAAACAATGGAACCGTCCGTCATCATCTGCCGAGTCTCCCTCATCTGTGTTTCACGTCGAAGATTGACGTATCCCTTACGCGACACCAGCACGCAGTGGGCAGGGTTTCTCGTGGTTAAATTCTTTCGGCCACCGTAGGCAGATACCGCAGTTTCGAGCCCATCGCCGCCTAGTCGATACCATAGGTCCGTACCTTTCGGCTCAAACCCGAAACCTGAGTTCTCATAGTAGTTAACCGTAACCCGTCCATCCGGCTCTACAGTCCACCGCGCGCTTGCCTGGCTGTCGAAGTCCTCCAGGGTCTTACCGCTCCAGACATCATCGGCATCACCAACGGCCCCCCGCTCTCTTAAAAAAGTGGGCAGGCTTTGCACTCTGGGTAGCTCCCATAGAATCGACTCCATGACATCACCCTGGGCCGCGTGCCTGGTAACCGACATTCCAGACGCCAATTGAAACACCCCGCGCCTCCATGGGTTGGTTGCCGTTACTCTGAAGTAGGTCACCCCGGCACGCACTGTGGACGTTGCTCGTGTGTCTACACGGTTGTATCCGAGGTCCGACCAATCATTGGCCTGCAGACTCAATGTGAAATCTTCTTTGGTCTCCACATAGAACTTGTCTGCGCTATCAATCCCGAACGTGATTGGATGCGCACCTCCCCAGGTTGCCGCCGCCAGGTCTTCCATGGTTTGACCGTTTCGGCTTCCATAGCCGTTTAAAAATGCGATCAAATCCCAGTAGCGGCCCGCCGTTGAAGGGATCGAGCTGACTGTGAATACGCCGTTTTCCGTCCGGTTGAACACCTCCCCGGCATAGGGCGACGCATCGAACTCGCCCAAAAGCGCCGGTAGTGGCCTACGTAGTCTGGTGTCTGGCATTTTACGATCTCCGAATTACGCGCTGTGGTAGTCGAGCGGTACCTTGCAGGTTTGCTCGCTGTCTGAGTTCTTTCGCGACATCACGAGCAATCAACCTGCCCATCTCTGAGGCGCCGTCTCGTGACAGCATTGAAGGAATTGAGCTGAGGTGGATGTCTCCGAAAGATATGGCCGCCCGTTGCTCTCTTGCCTGTAGAGGTGCCGACGCTTGCCCCGTGACCGGCGCTGCCGGTGATGCTGCCGGTGATGCTGTAGCACCGCCGCCGCCGCCACCACCGCCTATCCCCGCTGCGACCCCGGCTTGGACTGTAGCCGCTCCCGCTGCGACAAAATGGCTCACTGCCGCCATCTTATGGAGTCCCGCCTGTACTGGGTTAGGAATGAAAAAAGGCAGCCGCCCAGCCATCGCCGTTTTAGCGTTAGCTATTTCGCCAAATCCTGAAGCGGTGTGGAACGCCGCCCGCGATAAGAGGACCATGGCTTCTAGCTTGCCAATGACGCCCTCGCTCGCCCCTACTGCCTGGCCTAGTGCCTTAACGCTACCGAATAGCGAGCCCATAGAGTCGGCCACTTTGCCCGCTGTATCTGCTTCTAGTCTTTCTCTCTGCGCTTGAAAGTTTTTGAAGACTGCCATTCGGCGCCGCTGCTGTTCTTTTTCGATGTCCTCAATGTCCAAGCCTAGCTGACGTGCCCGCTCTAGCTCTGCCTGGTCAGCAAGCGCTTGCTGCTCCTGTTGGGCCACAAATCCGATCTTTTCTGCTTTGTCAAAGTCCCCTCGCGCAATCGATCGACCCATGGAAGACTTGAGTTGAATACCAAACCGCTCTTGGTTGTCCGTCTTTGCCTTCTCTGCTTTGTCTTTTGCGATTTGACGCTCTAGGTTTTCTCGCTCTTTCGCCTGGGCCTTGAATAAAAGATTTAGGTCTATTCCTGCCTTGACCGCCGCTTGGTATTCTCGATCGTGTCGGTTGTTCTGCGCGATAAGTTTTCGAGTGTTGGCGTCCTCGATGGCTGCAACTTCCGCGTCTTCCCGTCTTCGGACTAGCTCAAGGTTGCTCCGTGCAATGCTCTCTTGTCGTCTTTGAGCCTTTGCCGCTGCCCGTCTTGCTATCGCCTCGGCTTTCTTGTTTCTGCTTTCCGCCGCCTTTTTTCGCCGGTCTGCGGTAAGTTCGGCCTGGTCAATATCGCGTTTAAGTAGCGCCTTCTCTTTTGTTTCATCTCTTAGAACGATCAGCCGCTCACTAGCATTCTCGAGGTTGTCAATTTCTCGCTCAGCCGCTTTTTAGGGCCGCGTCTGCCCTCACAAACTCGCTAGACCTTACACCGCCCTGTTGAGCTGCCGCTCTAGCCTTTCGCAATGCTGGAATTCGAGCGTCTGTCTTGTCAATAAGAGCACTGCGAAGGTCCACTTCTCGCTGTACGGCTGCCTGTAGTTTTTCGATCCGGTCATCTAGGTCCCCAGTCTGGCGTTGGAGAAATTCTTCTGGCGTTTGCACGGCTGCCTTCATGCCACCTCGCCCAAATCCTAGCGCCTCGCCACGTTTAATTCTTTGAACGTCGCGCTCCCTTTCTTCTGGCGACGAATAGCCCCTCGCAAGCGCTGCCTGTCTTAGAGAGGCAGCAATATCGCGCTGTACGCGCCTCACGTCCTCATCGATCGAATCGAACAGCTCGACTTGATAACATCGTAGATGACCAGGCCAGCAGACGCGA
>FUIF01017629.1_pt1 | contig 11676 bp, 17 predicted proteins | sample 1003461 | NCBI WGS metagenome assembly FUIF01 (sample SAMEA80401918, study PRJEB19352) | marine metagenome
AAGTGGTATAACAGGACCTACCGGTCCAATAGGACCAACCGGACCATCAGGAACTTCTGGATCATCTGGTTCATCTGGCACAAGCGGATCAAGCGGTACTTCAGGAACAAGCGGTTCATCCGGTACTTCCGGTTCTTCAGGTTCTTCAGGAACAAGCGGATCAAGCGGTACTTCAGGAACAAGCGGTTCTTCTGGAACTAGCGGTGTAAGTATTACCGGACCAACAGGACCAGCTGGACCTCCAGGTACCTCAGGATCTTCAGGATCATCGGGTACTTCAGGATCTTCTGGTACATCTGGAGTAAGTGTAACTGGACCTCCTGGTCCAACAGGACCAATAGGGCCAACAGGACCAACAGGACCAAGTGGAATAGATGGTACTCCCGGAACAAGCGGTTCATCCGGTACTTCCGGTTCTTCCGGTAATTCAGGAACAAGTGGTAGCTCAGGCTCAAGCGGAACTAGTGGATCATCAGGTACATCTGGATCAAGTGGTACAAGCGGTATAACAGGACCAACAGGTCCTATCGGTCCTACTGGACCAGCAGGCCCTACTGGAGTTGCTGGAACTTCTGGTAGTTCAGGTACAAGCGGGTCTTCTGGTACTAGTGGAGTTATTTCATTAGCAAATGATGGAGACAATAGAGTAATTACTTCTGATGGAGATGGTACTGGTACTGCTGAAGGTAATTTAACCTTTGACGGAACTACTTTAACCGTATCTGGATCAGGATCAACAATTTTAGACATACAAGGTTCTCAAGGACAATTATTCTCAGTTACTGACGACTTAACAGGTACATTATTTACTGTATCTGATATCTCAGGTATTCCAATCTTCTCGGTAGATGCAAGTGATGAGATAGTCTTTGATTCCGATAACATATATTTAACAGGTTCTTTACCTAACCATGCATCAGAAAATACTACATTAGTAATAGATTCTACTGGAAAAGTAGGGTATAGAGAAAATGCAGCCTCTTCTGGAACATCTGGATCTTCAGGTACTTCAGGTTCTTCTGGAACAAGCGGTGTAACAGGACCAACCGGACCTTCAGGAACATCAGGATCTTCTGGTACAAGCGGTTCTTCCGGAACTTCTGGTAGTTCAGGTACAAGCGGTGTAACAGGACCTCCGGGACCAACTGGACCTCCTGGACCAACAGGGGCTGATGCTTCTATTACTAATAATACCAATAATTACGTAGTAACAGCAACTGGAACTAGTCCTAACCTAAATGGGGAGGCTAATATGACATTTGATGGCAGTAATCTAACAGTAGGAGTAAATCACTTTACCAACACATCCGGATGTGCAACAATTGCTGGCGGAGAATGTAATAAAATATGTGCTTCTATTTCAACACACAGTAGTATGGGTGGAGGTTATTTAAACATAATAAATGGAGCTTATAACTACTTAGGAGGAGGACAGTCAAATACCGTAGAAGGTACCCATAGTACTGTAGGAGGAGGTTATTCTAACTCAATTTCTTCAAATAACTATGCAGTAATTGGAGGAGGATATGATAACAGAGCTAATGGACACTGTGCTTTTGTTGGAGGAGGATATCAAAACTGTGCAGATGGTACAGATTCAACTATTGCAGGAGGTAGGGATAATTATGCTTCAACCAATAGATCTACAGTAGCAGGAGGATTCGCAAACTGCGCAAGAGGAGGATGTTCATTTACCGGAGGAGGTTACTCCAATGATGCTTCAGGAGGCTTTTCAACTATAGGAGGAGGTTATAACAATACAGTATCAGGAGACTGTGCTGGAATATTAGGAGGTACTTCAAACACTAATGCATGTACAAATTCTTTTATAATTGGTTCGAATATTACTGCACAGAGTTGCTGTACAACCTTTGTTAATAACCTAGCTTTTTATGCACATAGTAACCAAACTCCATATATCGGAACAGCCGAAACAGCCGGTGAATTAATTTATGTAGGAGCAACCTCAGTAACAGCAGGTAATGTATACTACCTAAATGAAAATCCATCAGGTACTTCTAGATGGTCACTAGCGGATGCAGATGCCGCTAGTACAGCAACTAATATGCTTGCAATAGCAGCGGGTACTGGAAATTCTAACACAGTAGGTATGCTTGTAAGAGGGTTTGCAAGATTTACATCAGTATTCGGCCTTACTGGAGCAGCTATGGGAGTACCTCTATACTTATCAACTACATCAGGAGGTGTTACAACAGGAGCTCCTTCAGGTACAGGAGATATTGTTAGAGTAGTTGGATACTTAGTAGATGATGCAACAGAAGTAATATACTTTAACCCAGATGGAGCTTGGGTAGAAGTTAGTTAAAACACAGCAATATGTACTACCTATCACAGAGTTTAACATTTGAACAGGATAGAATTTACTATCTTCAGAACGGCATAGAGCAAGAAGTAATGATGGATTGGGAACATGAATTAATGTCCGGATCAGCAGCCTATGTTACCGAAAACGGAGGAGATATTTTAGAAATAGGATTTGGAATGGGCATCTCAGCCGGCTATATTCAATCTCATTCTATTTCGTCTCATACAATAGTTGAAAATCATCCTGATATAATTACTAAAGCTCTTGAATGGGCAGCAGAGAAACCAAATGTAACAATCATTACCGGCAGTTGGTATGATAATTTAGATACTTTACCTACTTATGATGGTGTATTTTATGATACATACGGTGACGAGCATCTACAGTTCTTTTCTTCGTCTTTAAACTCTTTGGTTAAACCGGGAGCAAAAGTAACTTGGTGGAATACTCTTCCTACTAGTGAGAGTATATTTAATTTTGATAATATACAATATCAAGAGTTTGTTGTTTCTCCGCCGGAGAATTCATATTTTAATTCTAGTAAGTATTACTTACCTAAAAAACAGTTTTAAGATATGGCATCAACCACAGTAAACGCAACATTACAAGGCCGAGCAGAACACGTTCTTTCAGCTCCACTTATTAACTGGTCCAGTCAAGTAAGAAACGGAGCAGGTACTGCTGCTTATACCTATACTTCTAATATTAGTGACAGCTCAGCTATAAGAGCATATCTACTTTCCGGTAGAAGTGGTTATTTAGGAGCATGTTATAGAACAATGTTATTTTTTGGTAATTTAGATACTGCAACAGGAGGCGGTACTATAACAGCAGCAACTCTAAAAGTATATAATGATTTTGCTGGTTCTTCAACAGATACTATAGTAATTAAGGCAAGTGCATGGGGCGGTGGTGGCGATAGCACTACCTTAAGTTCTTCCGATTACGCTAATGTAGATCATTCAACAGCTTATTCGTCTGCAGATTTATCCTGGGGCGGTGCTACTTATAACGATTTTGCACTAAATGCTACTGCAATATCGGATATGAATACTAACGGCTATCTCAATTGTGCCGTTATTGAAGAAGATTATGACTACAGTCAACAAAGCATATCAGTAGGAACAGATGTAAGCGCTCGAGTAGAGTTTTTAGATGCAACGAATCCTATTAAACTAGAACTTACCTACTCTGCAGCCGGATACGGAAATGATGTAATAGGCGTATCAGCAGCGAGTATTGATAATGTAATAGGCGTTGCATCGGCAGATATAGATAATATTATAGGAGTATAAAATAGTAGAATAAGTTGGTAATCTAAAAATTAGTTCGTATTTTAATAATAAAAAGTTATATTAATTTATGTTTTGGAGTCTTAATTTTGAAAGAAGGGAAAACGAACCTTTACAGTACTATACCTTTGAAGATGGCTTTTCTGTAGAAGAGCTTGAAAAAATCGATCAAGGTATTCAATCTATTCAATTGCAAAAAGCTACAACTTTAGGACAACAATCCGATAATATACGCATCTCTAGAGTAAGATGGTTACCACAAAATACCGAATGGGATTGGATGTATAGTAGATTAGCTTCTATGATAGAAGAAGCCAATGAAGCATTATGGCATTTTGATCTCATTACTATGCCTGAGCAAATTCAATTTACAGAATACCATGCTGACGAAAAAGGCCACTATAACTGGCATCAAGATATAGGATCAGGCATAGCCTCTTGTAGAAAAGTATCAGTGACTGTACAGCTTTCTTCTCCAGAAGACTATGAAGGAGGTGAATTACATATAACTCAAGGAGGCCCTTATGAACTAGCATATGTTGCTCCGAAAAAAGCAGGCTCGGTTACTATCTTTCCGTCTTATATGTTACATAGAGTTACTCCAGTAACTAAAGGAATTAGAAAGTCTTTTGTACTTTGGGTAGGAGGAACACCTTTTAGATAAAATTTTAACAACTAAATAAACATAAATGGAATTTAAACAAACGATTGGGGTTTTTGATAACGTAATGTCAAAGACAAACTGCAAGCGTTATATCTCCCGTATTGAAGACGCTATTAAAGACGGGCATGCACTACCCCGGTAAGGCTACATCCGGTGAATCAGAAGATAATTAAAAAATCAACTGATTTTAACTTTCTCAATTTTACTAATAACAGAGATGTAAAATTAGTAGAATTGATTGTAGAGACATTTAATAATACTTTAACTAACTCCTACCTTAACACTTTTCCCTATAACTCAGAATTCGAACATAATTCTGTTGTAGGCGGAAAAACAAATTACCCAGCTTTTCAAATTCAAAAATACGATAAAGGCCAAGGTCATTATAATGGATGGCATGTAGAAAAAGATTCTATTGAAGGAGCTTCAAGAGCATTTGTGTTTATTTTATATCTTAATGATGTCCCAGAAGGAGGAGAAACAGAATTTTTATTTGAGGATAATGGTCAGTTTTATAAGGTACAGCCTAAGGCCGGTAGACTAGTAATTCATCCGGCAAGTTGGCCCTACATTCATAGAGGTAAAACTCCAATAAGTAACGATAAGTATATAGTAACTTCATGGTTAAATTTTGTATAAAATAAAAATGGAAAACAGGTTACTAATATTTGAATTAGATAATTTTATTTCTCCTGAAACTTGTGATAGGATACTAGACTGGTTTAAGAAAGAAAAGAGATTAGAAACAAATGAAGGTAATAGTTTGTTTAATAATAGAACTATACCTTACAATAGTATAAACAATTTAGAAATAAAACAATTAGTAAACGGTTTTCGTTTTGATGCTACATCAAAAGCTAGAGAATTATTTAATAAAAAATTATACCCAGATTATACCGATCTAGTGTACTGGCCTTCAGGGATGTCTATGGATGTTCATGCTGATGCAGTATGGCTGGACGGAAGCCCGGCTATGTTCCCTTACAGATTTTGTGCCGGGGTTTGCTACTTGAACGATGATTATAAGGGTGGGGAAACATATTTTCCTAATTTTAACATTGAATCAAAACCTAAAAAAGGAAAAGTAGTTCTTTTTCCTTCTAATCTAGAATATCAACACGGTGTAAGAGAAGTTGTAGGAGAGAGGTATACTATGCCTTTATGGTTTTCCGAAAACGTTACAAATTTAGAAAACTAGATAAATGAAATGGTCTTATATAGAAGGAGATACAGACAGTACATTAGTTCATTATGCAACAACTACTAATATAGAAGACAACTGTACCTGGCAAGCATCTACACTAGATTATGTATTGTCTTTTTATAATAAACAAACATTTAATAAATGTATTGATATAGGAGCTAATTACGGATACCTATCAGTTGGATTTTCTAGACATTTCAATACTGTAGAATCGTTTGAAATATCATCGGTAATTAGAGAGCATCTTTTACTCAATACAAGTACATTTGATAATATTAAAGTACATTCAAAAGGACTTTACAATAAAGAAGGAGAAGTACAGTTTAAACTACATAACAGTTCTGGTGTCAGTAGAATAACAGATAGTCAAAGTAATGCTGTTGAAAAAGTTACTACTCTAGACAGTTACTCATTTAAAGATGTTGATTTAATAAAAATCGATGTTGAACACTCAGAACTAGAAGTAATTCAAGGGAGTATTGATACTATAAGTACTTACAAACCAGTATTAGTTGTAGAAATGGATCTTCGCAGAAATAACGATTCTCTTACTAACAGACAAAAAGTTTTTGATATACTTTTTAATTCAGGGTACTATATTGCAGATATAAGACATAATGACGTGTTATTTTTAACTAAATAAGTTTAGTATGAAGTACACATATGAATATATAGAAAATAATATAGATACAAGATTTTTTAAACTCTATGATCAAATAGAAGCTCTCAAGCTACAAAAAGAAATTAAAGGTATACATAACCAGAATAGAATAATACTTAATTACGCTCTTTCTGATATATACAAAAATGATAACTGTTACGACGAATTTTTTGAGCATTTTAAAACTCTGGAAGAAGAACAAAAAAGACCTTTTCAATTAGAGATTTTCAAAGAAGTTCAAAACACCTATATACAATTAGACAAAAAATTAGTAGAAAACAACCAGAAGAACTAACATTTAGTGACTTTGAGGATTATATTGTGTTACTAGCTCGTCATCTAGATGTGATGAATGCAGCATATACTTACGATTATAGAAAATTTAAAGTACTGTTTTGTAGATTTGGATGCAATAGGTTAATAGGAGGATTAAAAGAAGATGAAATAAAATATGTATTAGATAATACAGAAAAAATACGTAGGTTAATTGATAGTAATTATGATTTTTCTGAAAATTAGATATAAACTGGCATACATTTCTCACCACTTGTTGGACTTTAATTGAAGGCGGTTTAGCAGAAGTAGCACTAGATATTGCCGAAGTATTACTTAAATTATTTAGTATTCAAATAGAAAGGTACAAATCTGCAGCACAATTTACTTTTGTAGCACTATATCAGAGTATGGATGTGAGAAGTAAATTTACAGTTTATTGGATTAAAGCTTTAGCTCTTATACAGCTGAACAAAAAAGATCAAGCTAAAAAGGCACTTCAGTATATGATAGATTTTTTAATTGAATCTAACTTTCATTCTTATGTTATTTATAATAGAATGACAGAAGCAAGTATACTTTTATATTTATTAGAGCCATCCAAGAAACATAGTGACCAGGCTAAAAAATTAATTATTTTAAATGCTAAAGAGAAATTAGTAGATAGTACTGAAACAGTAAGAGAAAGAGGATTAATCATTTACGATTTTTGTAGGTATATATTAAAAAAGGATATATGAGAGAAAAAATAATAAAGCCATATATAGAAAGAGCAGTTATAGAGATAAACGGGGGATGTAATTATACCTGCCAGATGTGCCCTCAAACCAACCCCGGTAGGCATAAAGGATTTTTAAAACAAATGCCACTGGACGAATTCGAAAACTATGTCATACAATGTGTCGACAAAGGAGTAAAAGTAGTAAATCTAGAAGGATCTGGAGAGGCTACGTTAGTACGTAAGCTACCGGAATACATAGAGATTCTAACCAAACACAATGTTAAGTCGTATATCTTTTCCAATGGATTTAAATTTAGAGGAGAGTTTATGAAAAAGTGTGTTGATGCAGGTCTAAGCCGAATCCGTTTTTCAATAATTGGATACGATAAAGACAAGTATAAGGAATGGATGAATAGAGATGCATTTGAGTTTGTTAAAAGAAATGCAATGGAGGCTCAGGAATACATCTCACAAACAAATGGAGTAACAGAAATAGCTTCCTACCATTTAATTACTGATAATAAACAGCTTGAATTCGAAATAGAGCAGTACAAAAAAATTGGATTGAACCTACTAACTCACTAGCCGAAATTTGGAAAATGCATAACTGGTCAGGAGTGTATGAAAATCCTAACGAAAGAAAAGGAGCAGTTAAAACCTGCGGAAGACCATTTGCCCCTGAAATTACAATTAGAGCCGGTGGATTAGATGGAAAAACAGGAGCAGTTCACCCTTGTTGTCAAGTCTTAGGTAGAGATGAAGAAGCAGTATTAGGTCATATGTCTGATAATACCTTCGATGAGATATGGAATGGAGAAGAATACCAAAAGCTAAGAGAAGGTCATATGACAGGAGACTATCCTTCATACTGTAAAGGCTGTGATTTTCTAATAGACGACCCAGAAGTACTTGTATACACAAATCACAATAGATCAGTACATACTTTACCAGGAACTGATTTTACTTTAGAAAGCTTTAGATAGTATTATGGATAAGACTTTAATTTATACTACATTTTTTGACAAAAAATAAAAGCTATGAATCACTGATATGGGAATGGCTAGTTAGTTTAAGAACTCTTGGAAATTATAGAGGTGAGGTAATTATCTTTGACTACGGTATGCCTGAAGAACTGGTAAATAAGTTATTAGATTTTAAATTAGGAGCACCTAAAATTATAAAATTAGAAAAAACTCATTCACATAATATATCTAACAGAAGAAACATAGACGTTATCCCACATCTAGAACAATACCCAGACTACCTTATAGCTCATTTCGATGCAGATATTTGGTTTCAAAAAGATGTTTCTCCTCTATGGGAAGACTGTAAAAAAACACAAGGAGTAGTTGTAGGAGAAGAGTTTGGTAGAACCTGTAGATATAGGGGACCTAAAGAAGATGAAGCCGAATATCACCAAAAACAAATAGATTTAGGAGGGTTTATTTTTGGTGGATTCATAGCCGGAAAATATGAGCCGTATTTAGCTAAATTAAATAAAATGAAGTCCTTATTTGAAGGTAGTTGGGAACCTTATATAGAATGGGGTATGGATCAAGCAATGATAACTCATATTATTGATCCGGTAGTAGATAATCTAGAAGGAATAATTTACGGACTTAGTACCTATTTTTGTGAAGTAGGTGAGACAATTAAATGTAAGTGCACTGATTTAAATTATATACATCAAGGTAAGGATGCTATAGGTGTTCATGTTTTAGCATTTGCAAGTGTTGGAAATGAAAAGAAGATCTATACAAAGAATATAGATTTAAACACAGACACCCAGAATTATGGAGAAAACACCAATAGATTTACATAATAAACTAGTCTATCATCCAGATAAGTTAGTAGATATATTTAAAAAAGGAGATACAACCCCTGTTACTTGGGAGTTAGATCCAACCAATAGATGTAATCACAATTGTATAGGATGTTATGCCGCCGGAGCCGGAGGACGCACCAATGATGATTCTCTGACCTGGGAGCAGGCTAAATCTTATGTAGATCAGATATATAATTTAGGTTCTAAAGCAATTAATTTAACCGGAGGAGGAGACCCGATGGTAAATAAAATTACTCCTCGTTTGATTGAATATATTCGTTCCTTGGGTATGGATGTAGGAATGATTACAAATGGGACTATTTTTACTGATGAATCAATTGATATAGTGGTTAAAAATTGTACCTGGGTTAGAATTAGTATGGATGGTGGAACACCTCATGTTTATACCGAAATAAGAAAAGTACCCGAGCGTCATTTTCATCTGGCCTTAAAAAATATGGCTAAATTAGTAAAAAGAAAAAAAGCATTAAAAAGCAATATAACGATAGGTTCAGGATTTTTAACCAGTGAGTTAACTACACCTACTCTGGTGCAGTATACAGAATTATGTAAACAGGCCGGTATTGACTATATTCAAATTAGACCTTTTCATAACGATTTTACTATACCATATAATATAGAAGAGGCTCTAGCTTTTCAAGACGAGAATTTTAAAATCTATTTTTCTAAGCATAAGTATAATTCTAAGTACACTAAAAAATATCCAAAATGTATGGCCCAATCCTTAAGCGGGGTAATAAACGTACATTCAGTCTACCTATGTTGCCATTTTAGAGGAGTGGAAACTAAAAACTAGGAGATTTGAGAGAAAAGAATCTTTTAGAGATATGGGCCGGTAAGAAAAGACAAAATATACTAGAGGAATTAAATTTAGACAAGTGTATTAAACACTGCCGATTAGATTTAGTTAACCGCAAGCTTGACAAAATAGTCAATCAACCAGCCCAGCACAGTAACTTTATATAGATTTATCTATTTATAATAAATTAACTTAAATGGGATTTTATACAGGACCAAATATTGTTAGAGATGGTTTAGTAGTTTTAATAGATGTTGCTAGTCCTAGATGTTATACTGCTGCAGTAGAGGAAACAGGTCTTCCTTCAAGTACTCAATTAAAAAATCTAGTCAAGAATTCTCCAATCTCCTATTTTCATAACGATGTAGCATCAGATGATTATCAGGATATAATACTCCATAAGGGTGCTTTTGTTTTAAGACATAATGCTTATGCCGGAGGAACTAATAGAGATACTACATGGAGAGCCGATGTAACTATTAATAGAGTAAATTCTTATACATTTGTCTCTTGGTTCAAATTCGATAATACCGGACAACAATCCGAAAATATTTATGGTGGTGGGTTTGATGGTAGAACTTCTTTTTATATGTCTCCTAGTGGAACATCTGCTAGTCATGGAGTATTAAATTACTCAGATGCAGGTGGTACAAATGCATTTTCAACCATATCTGATCATGGTGCAAATGATGGAAATTGGCATATGAGAGCGTACACCACAACAGGTCCAGATGTAGGTGTTCAAACTACTAAATTTTATGTAGATCGGTGTTTTAAAACAAACAGGTACATCAAATTCATCACATGATAACCCCGATGGTGCAGGTGTAATGAGATGGGGTAGCTGGGCTAGTACTTATGGTAATATGGCAGGAGATTTGAACTATTTTATGTATTACGAAAGAGTATTAGAAGTTAATGAAATTTTACAAATATACAATAACACTAAAAATAGATTTCAATAATGGAAGAATTAATTTGTGAAATTTGCGATTTTCCATCATTAGTTGATGGAATTTGTACTAACGAAAATTGTAATAATTAATTATGTTTGAAAACAGAAGATGGTTGGTCATACCAACAAGCCTAACAAGCTCGATTGATTTTAATCAAGTACTAGAATCATCAGTTGATACTTTACGTCTATCTACAGACGAAACACAGACCTTTGTAAAGTATGAAGTAAATGAAATTACAGCATCTTATGAAGAGTATTATGAAGACCTTGAAAATCCAGGTACTTGGTATACTTCCTCTATCGAGGCAGGAGTATACGGAAGACCGGATATCTACGATCCTCAGTATATAGAATATAATCATGCCGATATTCTAGCTTTATTATCAACTGAGGCTTGGACCTCACCAATGGAAGAAGTATAGTATGGCTACTGCCGGAGGACCAAATATCGAAAGAGATGGATTAGTGTTTGGCTATGATACTATGGAGGTAGCTTCTACTAACCCTAGTTTTAATAACTTTCTACCTTATAAAAATCAAGGTAAAGGAGGAAGATTTTTTAAAGGAAAACCAACTACAAATTTTATTGCCTATCAAAATGCTGTAGCACAATCTTCATATACAACTTACTCTGCTACTTCTTCTGGTACTTGGAATGCAAAACACCCAAATGCTATTCGTGCTTATAATGCTGAAGGTACTCAAATAACGGGATATGTAAATACTGGAGTAACCGATTATACAAATACATACCATGCCCACTGGCAATTTGATAAAATATTAAAAAACCTGTTACTGTTATGGACTGTTTTGATAGTAATTGGAAAGCAAAGAATTTTGATTGTAATACTTCGGCTTGGTCTACATACGGTATGACAACCGGCAGTAAATATGTAATTTCTTGGTTACAGTGGACTACAAATACCTCTAAA
>FUIF01019476.1_pt1 | contig 11673 bp, 11 predicted proteins | sample 1003461 | NCBI WGS metagenome assembly FUIF01 (sample SAMEA80401918, study PRJEB19352) | marine metagenome
GGGGTGAGTTTCATTATCGGAATGCTCCGTTGAGGTCTGTTTTTCGAGGGTCGGTCCCTCGACATAAGTATTATACCATATTCATCGTCCAAGGCAACCCATTCATCCAATATAAAGCCCAGATTGGTGAGATTTTGACGTAAACCCTTGCCGAATCAGCAGTTATGGGTCGAAAAGAGTTATCCACAAGGATATCGGACGTTCGGAGGGAGCGACTATAGAAGGAACGCGCCCGCACGCACGCGAATACCATAAAATCGGCTGCTTGTCAACCCGATTTCGACAAAAATGGGAAAAATAGTCCATTTTTCACCGGATTTCCTTGGTTTTCCACATTTTATCCACATTTTGAGAAATATCTTCCGTATGGGTTGCCTTGGGCGCTGGATATGTTATAATATACGCATGAGCAACACGAAAACCATCCTCGCGGGTCTCCTCGCAACCGAAAATCTCTCGGTTGTGCATGATCCAGCCGCCCAGACTGCTTCCTTCGATCTCAAGAATCGAGTTCTTACGCTGCCAGTCTGGCAGGACATGTCGAACAGTCTGTACGATATGCTCGTCGGTCACGAAGTCGCCCATGCCCTGCATACGCCTTGTGATGGGTGGAAGGATAACATCGAGGAATTGTCTTCGATGCATGGTCTTCCCTATGCCCTCGTCCAGCAATACGTTAACGTGGTCGAGGATGCACGAATCGAGCGATTGATTAAGAAGCAGTTCCCCGGACTGCGCCGCGACTTCCTCGATGCGTATGTTGACCTCATGAACCGCGATCTCTTCAGCCTCGAAGGTCGATCAATCTCCGACCTCGGTCTCATCGACCGACTGAATCTCGAATTCAAGGTGGGTATCCATGCTGGTGAGACGATTCCGTTCGCCCCTGCTGAATCGCAGTGGATTGACCGAATCAAGTCTGCCGATACCTTCTCCGACGTTCTCGACATCGTGAACGACCTCCTCGCATCGATCATCGATGATAATGAGGAGCAGGAGCAGGAGCAGGAATCCACCGAATCCGAGTCGGGCGACGGCGACGGCGAAGGTTCGCCCGAGTCTTCCGACGATTCGGACGACGATTCGGGTGAGGATCAGCAGCAGGGCTCCGGTTCAGCCGGAGACGACGACACCGAAGACGGTGCCGATGCTGATTCCTCGCCCGAAGCGGGTGACGATGGATCCGACGAAGATTCTACCGTCGAGCAGGGTACGAACGTGCCCGAGTCGATCACCGAATCCGCCTTCTCGAAGGTTTCCGACGCTATGCGGGACGGAAGCGGCGCATCGTATGATAGCGGCGAGGAAACGCTGAAGCGGGTTGACCTCGAACGTCATATCATCGACTACAAGCGTTTCCATCGTCTTCTTGCTGGTTCGCTGCTGGTGAATGCTGCGAAGGAAACGAGCGATAGGGAATGCCGCCAGTTCATCGTCCGATCCAAGCCCACGGTTAACGTACTGACGAAGCAGTTCGAGATGAAGAAGCAGGCAGATGCCCACAAGCGGGTGCAGATTGCCAAGACTGGTACTCTCGATACCGTGAAGATGATGAACTACAAGTGGTCCGAAGATGTCTTCCGCAAGGCAACCACCGTCCGCGATGGTAAGAACCACGGGCTGGTTATGTTCCTCGACTGGTCTGGCAGCATGTGTGACCAGATTGTCGAGACTATGGAACAGGTCATGCAGTTGGTTCTCTTCTGCAAGAAGGTGAACATTCCCTTCGAGGTCTACGCCTTCACCAGTGCCATGCCGCACGAATTCGATGAGAATCGTACCGAGAAGTCGGATAACGATGCATATGCTTCTACTGAATACCGTTTCGCCCTGCTCAATCTCTTCTCCAGCCGCATGAACAAGCGAGAACTCGACGCTGCTATGCCGCAGTGCTACGCCCTCGCCAAGTCGCAGGGTTGGAACTCCCGCGACCCGCTGCCGACCGTGGGACGCGAATTCGGTCTCGGTGGTACTCCTCTGAACGAAGCGATTCTTGCTGCCATCGACATCGTTCCTTCCTTTAAGAAGAACAACAATGTCCAGATTGTGAACAGCGTTTTCCTCACGGATGGTAGTGGTAACGGGATGCACGTTCCTCACAACGGTACGCTCAAGATTGAGGGTGACCGCATCGGAACCCGTGTCAACCAGCAGAACGCCACGAACCTGCTCACGAAGATGCTTCAGGAGCGTACTGGTTCCAAGGTCGTGAACTTCTTCCTCGCCGACTGGACTCCTGCGAAGTTCGAGCGCCACTCCTACTACTACTTCCGCGACCACGATAAGATGTACGCGGGACTCGAAACGTGGAAGTCGGATAACTACGCTATCGCCACCACCGATAGCATGGGATGGGACGAACAGTACCTGATCCGCACCGTCAAGGTTGACACTTCCGATGCCATGGACAGCGTGAAGGACAGTGATACGACCACCAAGAAGAAGAATGCTTTCCTTAAGAGCATGAAGGGTCGATCCACCTCCCGAGTCGTCCTCAACCGCTTCATCGACATGATCGCCTGATCCGCTCATAATCAGGCACTGAAACCCCTTAGAAATAAGGGGTTTTTGTTTGCATTCACACATTGCCCTGCTATGGTATAAATACCTATGGAGATATACCATGAAACAATCGAAACCAGACTATCCCATCCTAGAGGTGATATGGATAGACGCCGAGGAGTATGGCGAGACTGGTTGGAATTCCACCAAAGAAATACTCAGAGAAGCCAAGAAGGCATGCCCCCATATGCATTCAGTAGGTTACTGCATCCACAGAGACGATGATCACATTACCCTACTCTCCTCATGGAATAAAGACCATTGCTCTACCATAGAGAAGATCCCTACTGGCTTCATCCATAAAATCACAAAACTAACCGCTAAGGAACAAACCGATGCCGATCTATGAATATACATGTAAAAAGTGCAATCACATCCATGACTCCATGCGACCCGTTGATTCCCGAGATTCTCCTATTGATTGTCCTGAATGCGAGCATAACGAATGCTCTCGGAATATAACTGGCGCTATGGGTGCTGTTGATACCACTTTGACGGCAGACAAGGTTACTGGGGGACAATTCTCGGAAATCACCGATAGAATCAAACGTGGTACGCCTAAACAATACCATGAGACATTAGATCGGGCTGCGAATCGTGATGGTGGTATCTGGGGAAATAACTGAGATTCTCTCCGTTCCTCATTACATTACCCCCATTTAGCCACACATTAACCCACTGTCCCCCACACCTACAAATATAGAGTTTTGGAATACAATGACAAGTCTAACAACATATGAGTTTGATGATTGCATCTTTACCAAGAAGGGTAAGGCTGCTGTTCGTAAGGGTGATTTCATTGCTGGTAAGAAACTATACAAGTATACCATTCCCCATGAAATACAGCGTTTTAATAGAATCCTTCATGGTATTTCATACCTGAAGCATAAGCACATGATCATGGTCTCTCCTCCTTGTATTCCCTACGTTAAAGCATACTTGGCTATCCGTGGACTCACTGGCATTAACATTGTAAATGTGCGTAAGACTGGGCGTGATAAGTTTATCTCTTCTTTGGAGCGTAAGGGTTTTAAGATTCATATATAGAATAGCATTTATCATATGGGGTCGTTATGCCTATTCTGTATCATCCGCAAGCATCATATGAGTTTTATATCGCACCTGGCTCAAGTAGTGTTAACATCACTGCGGCGATCTTTAACGTTGGTGGTGTGACGTTAGATGTTGAGACAAAGGCACAATCAATTGCAACAGGTACATGGGAACCATTTAGTGTGGCACAGACAGAGATTAGTGCATTGTCCGATGGTGCTAGCATTGACTTTGGAACTCGTAAGTTTGCTGCATCCTACTCTGACCATCTAGCAGATGGAATTAACCTCACGGCACGGAGTGTGGGGATCTCTGGTGGTCGATTCAGCATGGGCAAGACGGCAACATGGGTTGACATTGGGGATGGTGTGTATGCAGCAGACCATGACTTCAGTCAGTATCAATCGTTGATGTTCTATCTGATGGATGGAAATGCATCAACCAAACCTCTACTCGCAGTCAATCCATCACCACCATCCGAAATGGACCCATATCGTTTCTGTTACAATGGTAACTGGTTTACCGTGAACAAAACGTCGGCGGGCATCAATAATGGTATTGTTCATACAGTCGCAGGTGATAATGCGTACAACGAAACCATCTTTGGATGGACGATCACTAATGCAGCACTCAAGTCGCAGGTCAACAATATTCTAGCGGGTGTTACGATAGGAACGACGGGTGGACCGTGGACACTGATTCACGCCTCATCAAACACCGTAGCAGCGGCAAGGATTGAGTCTTGGGACAATGCAAGCGGTGGTTTGACCCTTGCAGCACTCGGTGGTGGAGGTCTGACAAAGTATCTAACGTACCTAGACTTTGCCATATGTGGTATTCCAGGCCAAACACTTCAGAATGGTGAATACACATGGGATCTTACAAATGGTGTTACAGCGGCGCGTGCATTGTATAAACCAACAAACGGCGATGCTTCAGATGCACGAATCCCAGTCAGTGACTATTGCTTCAAACTTGGTGGTGGAGCAGGGGTTGATGTTACATTAGAAAATGTGATAATGGAAGGACAGGCTTTCATAGGTAATGCAGCAGGTGTAATTCGGGATAACGGAGCATATGGTTCTGCTATCGTCTCCAACTGCTCAATCACCGATGGAAGTCGGTTCGCAAGAATCAACTACACACCCATAACATTCGACAAGTGTGTCATGAGAAGATGTAGTGGTCGTGGTGCTGCCGTGTGTGATGGTAGTACGTTCACAAACAACATCGTAGATCATGTTGAAAGTTTCTCTGGTATTCTTATACAGACGGCTACCCCAACATCTGCCCTTAGACACTCGCACATAGAGAACAATGTATTATCTCTCGAAGCGTCTACTCACGGTCAGGGATTGTCCTTGTATAAGGACTCATGGCGTAATGCGACGATTAGACACAATATTTTCTATAATTGTCAAAGGGCACACTCTTTCCAGCCATATGATGCAACAGGCATCGGTGTGACTCTGACATATGGGTATACGTTCGAGAATAACCTCATCGTCGTCGATAAGGTTCTTGATATTCAGGGCTTCTTATCAGGACAAAAAACAATCTCATTCAACGGGACAGTAGACACAGGAGTGAGTGGAAGCGATGTCCCGCAAACTGTGACCATTCGTAACAATACATCTGTTATAACAGATCTAGTTCCAACAACGTTCACACTTTCGAATAGAAGACAGTTGACTTCGATGGACCTAAGAAAACTTCAGCACTCTACCGTCGTCGTAGAAAACAATATTACATCAACCATCAATGCACCTGCAATTGATGATGGTACAATTCAAGGACACACACACGCAAATAACCTACAGTACAATTACGCTAGTGATAATGCAATATCTGTCACTGATAAACGAATTCATCCAGATGTCAATGACTATCTAGAGCAAGGAACTTTCCAAGGCAAGACTGTGGGTGGTGGTGCCAGCGACGGAGGTGTCCTTGGTGTGCGTTGGTCAACTATTCCAACGTCCGCACAGATTCTGGAAATTGTTTCCACTGATAATGTAAACTGGGCCTCTACATATCCTGCACTTACGTTGCCGGCAGGAGCGTCGTACTCATCAGCATACGAAGAAACACGGGCATGGGGACTCACTGGTGGTGGTACTGGTGACCTTGGACCGTGGTCCTCCGCAAATGCGTCATGGGGTTCCGATGCAGGGACTCCAGTTTATGCCTTTGGTGCAGTAGGAAAAGCAGGTGCGTCTGGTTGGATTCCCGGAAGAAATGCAGCATACTGTAGTCCCAATTACACTGGTAACAATATCATGTGGATGTGGGACTTTGATGGTTTGACATTAGAAAGAAACAATTTCATCAATGGTGTGTCTGGTGATTACTACAGACTAAAAGTCACTGTGACCAAGGGTGGTAGTGGAGACAACTCCGCCGGCGGATATTATGCGGGTAACACAGGACAGGTTTACAACTATTATTGGTGGCCTAACACAGTAAACACATATACAACTGATGCTTTGCGTTGGACGATAGGTGATCTAGGTACAGGAAGTGATGAGTGGCCTAACTCTGGTATGACTGGATCACTGTGGGGAGACAATCCACTATATACACATACTTTCCAATCTACACCATTCCCCGATCCGAATACATATACTTTTACATATTCAATAACTCATGATGATTACGGAGACTGAGTTAAATGCCACAAACAGATACTTATGAATGGACAATCAAGAGCAATACCGGCATCACATCAGGAACATTCTTTGATGGCACTCCTTGGATTGTTGATAACGGTGGCTTGACTCTCACCAATGTGACACCAGCAGGAATTACTACATCAATTCACCCAGAGGGCTCGACTTTTACTGGCGAAACGATGATCACCGTGCTAAACCCAGACTTTGGCTTATTCATACCAGCGTCACAGGGTATCACAGGCGACCCTGCAAATGTGTCTACCACCAAAACATATGCGACTGGACCATCTGCGGGTGAAGCAGTCACTCAGTCGAGGGTGTTGTCTCCATTCGACTTTAGGGCAGGAACATACACAAATGGTGGAACTGGAAATGTTGGAGTAGGATTCGATTCGACGCAGGGCTTGACTCTTCCTGGCGAGTATAAACTATCTGCGGGTGACATGATCGTCACGAACTATGGATATACTGGAGACATTACATCTGATGACTTCAGCAAGCCATGGACCGAATCATATGGGTGTCTCACGGTTCTTGCATCTGCACCAGGCGCAAGTGCGTTCCGACCTCCCGTGAACTGGGATCCTAACGACAAAGTGAATCGGCCTGTATTCTATGAGAACGACACATTCTCTGATGATCTATTCACATATCCAAACTACAGTATCTCTGGAGCGTCTGCTTGGACAGACACATATATTGCGTATGACCCTACCGACAGCGACATAAATCTGGACAGACCAGGCACCATCACACCATTCCTGGCTGGGAGAGATCCTAGTAGTGCAAGAGGTACACTAAAGATACAGGCCTGTGTCAGTGATGAGTACGGAAACAACCAAGCACTAGCCGAAGATGCAATGATGTTGTCTGTGTTCGATCCAGCAGTCGCAGGTGCAACCAGAGATATATTCCGTAGAACGGTAGCACAAAGAGGTATTGATACATGGGGACAGATTGGCTCTATGGGTGCTGCAATCACACCAAATGGTGGACACAATCCAGAGTATCATCCTCGCGTGTTCTTTGCATGGTGTGTGACTGGCGCCACTGCGATGTTAGACTTCCTCAACCTCACTGCATATGGTGCTACTGCAAGTGGAACTCGTCTCAACAGACAACAGAAGCCTGGTGAACCGTTTGGATTGGGTGATTTCAATGAAGATATTCACGAACAGGGATTCATCTCGTTCGGAAATCAAATGTGTTCTTTCAGACACTTTGATGTTCCTGTGGTGTCTCAAGGATCTACGGCAAATGAAAATTGGGTACGATTATCTCGTCCTGCATCCACAACTGAATATGCAGGAACAGGTAAAACGGGTTACGCTCCCATTTGGTTGAGTACCAGTCCTACTGCGAACGCTGGACGAAACTGGGGCTTCTGTGACAACAACAAATATGTTGGGAAGCAAGGCGATGATTCCCAGATTATTAGCGGTTATGTAAGACTTAAAGGAACAAGCGGCGGCGCCGGTTATACTGCAACAAGTCGAATCATATGGACAGATTGGTATAACCAGAGTGGTGATCTAACAACTTCCGCTGAAGATAAGAGAAATCCATACGAGGCACGTTTCTGGTTACAAGATGATGTGGTTCCAACTTCTGGAACCATAACTGAAGTTGATTTATGTGACGCACTCCCAGAAACCAGAAGTACTCACATGTCACGCCACGTTACATACACAATATCAAACTTTACCGCAGAATCTGCCCTACAAGCATACACATACTCAACGATGGCAAACTTACTTTCCGCATGGAAACTAGTTCAAGCCAAGGGTGGTAGTGGTAGTGTTCCCTTCTGGGGCTCACGAAAGGCGCAACATGCTGAGTATATGGCTGGTGATATCAGAGGTAAGCAGCAGATGCTTTCTAACTTTAGTAGCACATATAACTGGGGTTCTGTTGATCCTAAAGATAGTCTCTACTATGCACTGATGAGACAAGGACCCGGATCGGGTGTCACTCTTTCATATACTCCATATGAATACACCAATGGTTACGGTCCAACCACACCTGGCACCACGGCAGAAATGTGGAATGCTGGTTACACACTATCGGCTTCTGGTACATGGGAAGAACTAGGTTTTGATCTTGATAGAATCAGAGTATGGACTACACTGAAAACTAGCAATAATAGCGACGACTATTATCGCTACACTGAATTTGGTGGAACTGGTGGTGGTGCAACTGGAACCACCTTCACGGATAATATACAATGGACTGTTGCCTCCTACAAGACTGACGGAAGTCTCAGTGTGCGGCTTAAGGCATCAGGTGTTTCGTGGGGTTGGTTTAATAGAAATGACTGGTCTACATGGGCGTGGACTAGAGGATTTACTGGACCAATAGGTCTTACGTTAGAATCGACCACCGCTACTAATGATGATGATACCAGTTGGAATTCATACTATGTTCCGGTAAATCCCGTGACATCAATGGACTCTGCATATCCACCCCCAACAGATTCAGGAACAACCATCTTCTGGGCAGATAATACAGGAGATGGAACTGTTTCCTTGACATATTCAATTACACACATAGGATATCCTGAAATAACATGAGTTTAATAACAGACAATTATCAATGGGACATTCAGTACACTGGTGGTACGCCACAAACAGGAACTTTCATAGACGGAACTCCTTGGATTTATCCAAACGGAGCGACTTTGGTTTTGGTGGGCGTGTCTCCGGGTCAAACTCTCGCTGCACCTGAAATACAAAATTATGGATTTGGAAGTGGGTATTCTGGAGTGACATTGCCTCTTGGGGGCACATATCCAGCAGGAACTTATCAAACATCGTCGGGTGTAACATTACCCGGTGCAACTGGAATAGTGAATCAAACAATCATCAATCCGCACTATGGTAAAATCAAGAGAGATGCCGCATACAGAGGTATTTCGTATGATTATGGTACGTTTGATGAAAATGTAAATTGTGTTACTGGACAAGTTGTTACTGGAAACCAATCCACAAATTATGATCTTTTGTTTGATTTTAGAATGGGAACTCAGGATGACAAACCAGAATTAACTGTTGGTAGATACTTTGATTCGAGTCAAGGTGTAACACAACCAAACAACGATGGAGTGATAAATCCCGGTGTAACTTTAGAAGCGGGTGATATGATTGTCACTCAAACTGCATACACCGGTGTCTTGGGAAACAGCACAACATGGACCGGTGGTGGTGCCGAAATGCCTTGGACAGAATCATGGGGCGTCTGTACCGTTGTTGGATCAGTTCCACCAGCAAACGCATTCAGGCCTCCTATCAACTGGGATCCTACTGACAAAGCAAATAGGCCAATACTCACAGAAAAGGATGACTTGTCTGGCCATATCGTTTCGTATCCAAATTATAATTTCACAGAGGATACGAAGACATGGACAGAAACCAAAATTTGTCAAGAAGAACTAGATAACGATACTTATCTTGGCGATCCAAAAAATCGAGCCGGAACTTTGAATTTAGTCCCAATGTGGAATGATAACTCCAAACTTCGTGGGACTATGAAAGCACAGTCTACCACATTCCGTGAGTATGGCGGTTGGGAAGCCGTACAGGATGAAGCAAGAATGATTTCTGCATTTGATCCCGGTGTTAGTGCTGAAGATAGAATTGAATTCAGACGATTAATGACACAAAAAGGTATTGATGTCGGAATGGCTTCATATAGTCTAGGTAAATTCTTCAAGAATAATGGATATCATGGTGGAGAATGGAATCCAAAAATTCTCTTTGCTTACCTTGTTACTCAGGATTCTAGATTATTTGATGTGCTAGATTTAAATTTGGTAATACATCAAATGAAACATACAAGGAAATTTCAAAAACTGGGCCCGCTGGTAAAAATTTAACTAAAGGTTACCAAGAAACTGAACAGTCACAAAAGGGTGGACTTTGTAGTTGGAGACACTACAATGTTAATGTAAGCGAAAGTGGTGTGAGTGGTGGCACTGCATACATCGTAATAGATAGACCAATAGATTCGTCGGCGAATAATTTAATATATTACAATCAAAATGGTTCAACATACGAGGGTCCGGGAACGTATCCATTGATCGGCACTGATGGAAATACATATAATGGTCCGGGAATTACATCAGATCGTCCAGTCGCTTATCAGATACGGGCCAGTGACGAACTTGGTCTATCTCCAGCATCGAAATGGTGGGGACTGTCAAGTAATCAAAGAAAAGTAAAGAAAACATATTTCATCAGTGCATATGTGAGAACAAAAGGTCCAAGTGGTGGTATTAGTCGAGTGGTGTGGACTGATTCTACTGATGCGGCACCGGGATATATTGGAAGTTGGAATCCCATTGAAGGTAAAACTGGTACACAAGCGACATGGGAACAAAATCCTGATTCGATTAAACTATGGCTTCAGAGTGATATTGTTGGAGGTGGTCCCAACGGAATTACGCAGGCAGATTTATGTAATGCTGTTGTCGAAACCAGACCAAATACTCACTTCAGAACAATAACATATAATGAAAAGAAATACCTCAACAGTAGGCGGGAGATTATGCCTACACATACTCACCAGTCTCACATCTCCTTTCTAACACACTAACATGTAAAGGAATTGAGAGTGCTGGAATTACTCTCCCCCACCTTGGTCAATTCCTCAAAGATAGGTCAACCTTCTTCGCTGGGACCGATGCAGGTAAAAATGCATTAGTACATTGGTCTAGTGCTGCATATAATATAGTTAATGAACCTGCTGGAAACCAATGCGACACTCGAACATTATACTATGCAATGTTGAGACAGGAGTGTGCGGCGGGTGCTAGTTTGGCTCCAGCAGTTTTAGAAAATACCGAAGGCGAGGATATTGATGCCGGTGGTACTGTATCTGCTTGGGCGAAAGCAAGATTTTTAGATACCTCTCGTTGGTATGATCTTCCTGCATCACCGACTTGGGAGGAAATACAAGGAATAACAGGCGCTTCTGGTGGAGTCACATCTGTATCAAAATCTAACAATGGTTCCTATGATCACTACAGAATTGGAAGTGGTGAATTACTAGGAAAACCCAGTTGGACTCGGTGGTATTACGCATCAACTGACGGGGCACCAAATTTCCAAAACACAGGCACAGGTCCAGATGGGGAGTTGTACTTAAAAGTTGTCCTAATGAATGGAGTAATTACGACGGACCTGCGTATGCTTGGTGTCCCGGCGCAACAGTGGCATATGGTTTGACTCTAGGATATACCTCAGCGTCTAGTGGCAGTGATACTAACTGGACTGCTATGTGGACACTAATTGATGATGTACAACCATTTAATATGATCGGTCCTTTCCTTGGTGGTGCAGATGATTTTCCTACACCAAACATTATATGGACTCGCAGTGCGGATCAATAA
>FUIF01018606.1_pt1 | contig 11669 bp, 25 predicted proteins | sample 1003461 | NCBI WGS metagenome assembly FUIF01 (sample SAMEA80401918, study PRJEB19352) | marine metagenome
GAGCATCGACAGCAAACTCTTTTAGAGAATCTGGATCGATTTGTCGAGATGCTTCGGATGCAATTTTCTCTTCGTTCATAAGAAACGTGTTTTCTGCATTCTCCAAAATTGTGAGAGTATGCAAAATGTCACCGTTTTGTTTTTCAGACTGAAGACTTTCATAACACTTCCATGGGATCGGTAAGCATCTTCAATTCACCAGAAATACCGCTGTAATTGCTGAAGTCTAGTGCGTTTTCGATGGACCTGAATGGCCCATAATACGTGTTTCCATCAATGATTATGCACATGTCTTTTTTCACGAATAACAATGCTCTTCCATAAGCTCAAGAAGCTTATCGCTGAGCGGTTCAAGTTCCCTGTGCTTATCAAGATAGGACTGCCAGAGGTCTCGGATTTCGGGGTCGTCGATGTCCGTGGGCTTTAGGCCGTAATTGGCAAGTTCGTTGGGGCCGCCCTCGCAATCCATCTTTGCAAAGAATTCCTTTGTGTTCATTTCATAGCTCCACTTATGCGTAAGGATCGTATGGGTCATAGGTTACGTTGGGAGATTCGAATACATCTCCTGCTGTCACAGCTTCAAATGTCACTTCAACCTTACCATCGGTAGATGCTTTGAGCCCCTCAATGATGTAATCCCATAACATGAAACCATTTGAGACTGTCGCTGTGAGTTCTCTTGATGGAGTCTGTATTCTAAGCTGTACTTTCATGCTAAAAGCACCAATATGATACCAGCGGCCATGAGGAAGACGAGGACTTTCCAGTCTACCTCAGACAATGGCCCTTGTGGAAATTCGGGATATACAGTCATGACTGATCGTTACCATTCTGTGATTTCGCCTGATACATAACGGTAGAATTCTGCATCTCGTATGTGAGCACAACTAAAAGACACGGTATCTTCGAAGTGCTCGCCAGTTTCCTGGTCTCTGCACAAGAATCCTATAAGTGGCCCATCCACATCGTCAATAGTGCGAATCGGGACAGGCTGCCCATCGATCGTAAAGCCTCCACCAATCACGTTTTGCAGAGATCCAGTGCGTAACCAACATTCTGCGTGTCGAATGAGGTCGTCCTCAATAAGGCCATTATCAATCGCCTTCCTGATGTCTTCGCGGTCCAATTGGTCATCGCCATACCATAGGAAGGACGATCCGGGCTTCTCGAATGAGTCAGGATAATTGCCTATAGCTGAGCTTTGTGATAGCCGGATACCAGAGGATGATTTTACGAATTCAAACCCTCTGTTTGTTCTTTGTACCAAATGCATTATACCATTAATCCAATGCAGAAACCCAAGACAATCCACAGAAGGGGAGTTAGATTGAGCTTGGTGGGCGGGAGTGGTTCGACGTTTTGATCTCGAACGGGGATCTTGATTTGTACGGATCGACGAGTTTCTAAGTGTTTCATTCTCTAATTTATCCCTCTAATGGAGCTTTGTCAAGTCAAAACATCGTCATTTTTAGGTCACAAAGGTAGTATGATGGTTATAAGGAAAGGTTACGATTGCGTACTCTTCGATGTTACACTGTCTAAATAACAAGAGAGAAAATCACGAAGTTCTTTTGCTTGATCAGGAGTGAGATATGTATCGGTTGAGTTTTCCCAGAGGCTGTCTGGATCTTGATTTTCTTCGGCATTCCCTTCGGGATCATAAACCCATGTGAATGGTTGATTAGGGGAGGTGAGTTGGAGGAACTTCATGATTAGCCTTTCAAGCACCGTCTAAAGCATCTCTATCACAAATAGATTCTACGATAGAAGTACATTCATCACAGAATCCCGTTTCGTCGTTGATGGAGAGATTGGGGGATTCACAGAGAATACAGGTTGGTGGAAGCACGGTAATCCTTTATGTTCGAGCAACTTAAGTCCTGGTGACTGACGTACATGGCAGTAACTTTCTAGGATTTACAGTATGAACCCAGTATGAAATACCCAATCGAACGGACCCTGAATTGGTTCATCCAAGTCGGTTAACTGAATGGGAGCATTGTCAAATCGTCCATCTTCGTCGTAGAAGAGGTTTTGTAGGTCGTTTTCCTCTGGCCAATCGTGGCTGTTGATGAACTTGCCGTGGGAGGCTTTGAGGATGCGAAGTTGGTCTTCGGTGGGTTTGTCTACAATGGCGAACTTTGTGGAGTCGGGGACCTCTTCGAAAATGATGAGAATTCGCATGGTAATTCCTTGTGTTCGGACGACTTAGGTTTCGGTGGCGTTAGCCACCGTTTTCAGGAAGGGGTATCAACGCCACTACCTTATAAGAAACCCTATAAGAAAGAAACCTGTCTTCGAAATCTGCCAGCTTTGAGTAGATAGCTTTGGCTTCTTCGTGTGTGGCGTAGGGGCCATGGTAGGTTCTGTGCATGTCGTGTTGGAGGCCGTATTCGCGGATTATGATGTACATGTGATACCCTATCAGGATTCTACGTACTCTCTCGAACAAAGCTCTCTTTTGTTGGCGAGCCGATACGTAATGTCTTCCAAGCCGATAATGGCGGAATCGTTCCACTTGTAGCAGATGACAGGGATGCCAAACAGGGAAAAGCCAACGTCGCCGTCGCTATCCACGATCCAGCGAATACGTCCAAGCTTGCATATGGTCTTTACAAGTAGCTTTCTCATTTCAAATCCTTGTATGTGTACGATTTAGGTCTCGCTGCCCTCAGGCAGCGTTTCCAGGGTTTATCTCAAAACCCACACTACACAAAGAAACAATGCTATCTGAATGAGATTGATGGCGAGCTTGGTGAGGGAGTTGGATTGAGAGTAGTGGTGGTACCAAGTGTTGGTGAGGTATTGCATGGTGATATCACTTTGGTATCATGTGGATATCAGATTTCTGTTAGTTCTTTAGGAGATCCGCCCACACTCTCACTATAACTATAACCCACCAATCTCCCGCCTGCCACCCTTTCTCACTCATTCTTAGCAGCCTGTCTCCCCACGTATGCCGCCGTGATCATCAACAGGTTATCCCACTCTTTCAGTTTCAGCCAGCAGTAGTATCCCCAAACTGTGTGGAAAGTGAGGAAGATTGTACAGAGAATGCTCAGACTTGAAAAGGTTGAATATAGGATGGCCAAAGCCAGCCCCATGAATGCTGCCCCAAAGCCCATCGCATTGGAGATCAATCCTACAAGTTGCCAGATCCGCTGTCTGTTTGCTGGAGCGTTCATGTGGACATTATAGCTCTAAATGGCTCGTGTGTCAACCCAATACTTCAAACTTTTAATGCACGATGCTACAGCGATGGCGTGAGCACTGATGAGAATCAGACACAATGGTGCCAAAGCTGAAAACCCCTGTGTCATTAGAAGGCTCTCAAAGCCAATCGCCAACAGGTTGCCAACGATTCCTACGATGCTGAAAGTTCTCATGCGTGAATTATACGCCTAATCAGTTCATGTGTCAAGTCCGAATTTCAGCGAATTTTCTGGTCACATCCCTCGAAATAGTGGTATATTTGGTCATGGCACGAGCCAATAAGGCCCTGAGTCCACGAGAAGCCCGTGATAGAGGTATGACGGGTGACTACAGGCCATCTAAGAGACGCAGTCGAGGCCCAAATCGTCGCAAGGCGAACCAGGAGACCCACGAGGAGCAGATGCTTCGAGAGGGCGGCTGGCGTCCAGTCATCATCCATGAAGGACTTGTCTTTTTCATGGACCCGTGGGGAGGACAACTGGTACCTCTCGACGAAGCCCTGGAAAGGGAGAATTCTCGTCCCATGCCTACCGGTGAAATGCTTGAAAAGGTGGGTAAGGGTTCGAAGATTCCTCACGATTCTGATACGGGCATCCCTTGGGTGTTTGGTGAGCCGCCTCGCCCAAAGCAGGAATCGAAGGCTGCACGAGGGCGTCGTCTCTCGAAGCCGGAGATGATGCGAAATGTGAAGACGAATGAGGAGACGCCCAAGAATCGGGCTCACCGACGTCGCAATCTTCAAAGAAATGGTTGACAAATGGTGGGGATACTGGTATAACAGAAGTGTCCCCACCAGTCACCGTGGCCTTAGCAGAAAGCTGAGGTATGCGGCCAAAGATGTATATCTCTTTCTTTCAAGCACAGGAAGACCGGCCCTCCACCTCACAGTAGAATGACCGGGGGTCAAATTTTGTAGAAGTGTGGAAATTCCCCTTACTTGGTCGAAATTCGCGATTCAGCCAAATCCCGCGAAATACCATGTGCAGAAGGGTGCCATTTTCCCTTACTGTAGCAGGGTGGGGAATGCCCTTACTTGGAGCCTGCGGCTCCATTTCTGATGGGGAATTCCGGGCCTTCTGAGAACCAAAGGTTCTCAGAAGCTATCCCAGAAGAAACCTTCTGGGAAGAAAAGGTGGAGGCCCTGTTGGATTTATGCCTGACGGTCGGGCCTCCGCCTACCGTGAGGGTATACCGCCGAGGCGGCAAAGATGACAAAAAGGCCAGGGTAGTCGAACCCCTGTGTTGACGTCCTTGAATCACCGCTTTGGAGCGGCAGCTTCTCCGCAAGCTCAACCTTTAGTCATTCTATCTATCGACCCAAGTCTACCATGACTTGAGTCTCCAGGCTGGAAAATGATGTAGACGGAAACGTTTAAGTCAGGTGTTTTACCACTCTCAAGCCCATTTAATCTAACGCCGGGCCAGCGTCATCCGTCTACAACACATCATATCGTCTCACCGGCTCCCATGCTGAACATCTTTCCAGAAAAGTTTCTCACAGAATTCTACGCTTCCCACTACAGACGTGGTAGGATTGTGACGAAAGAAAGAACACCGGCGGGATGGTCCCGCTTAGGAGATAAGACATGAACGAAACCACGACGGATCTCGGTAGCCCGGCCATGAGCTACGGTAACCAGATCATCACGTGTCGGGATGACGGATTCTTTGCGAATATTCGCAAGGCGACCCGCATTCATGAGCCCGACGCACAAACGGACCTTGATACGTTCCTGCACCTTGCCGGTGCGGACTACACGGTCTCTGCTCACCAGATCGTCAACCCCGTGACCGGCAATCTGGTCCCCTCGCAATACGTCGTTCTCCGCGATTCGGATAACGTCGTCATCACCCCCAAAACCGTCACCGAATCCTACGGACTCGTGACTCCCACCAACCTTGCGGATTCCGTTCGCGGTCTCGTGGACGAAGGTTGGGTGTCCCCTTCGGATTTCATGTTCCTGACCCGCGAGAACATCGAAGGAAACGGTGAGGTACTGGTCCTCAAGTTCAACACGGGACTTTCGGCCGCTGGTGAGGATGACCTGCAATGGTACCTCATCCTGACCAATTTCCACGGTCGCGGCAAGGTCAAGGCCCGTATCGTTTGCTTCCGCCCCTTCTGTTCCAACCAGATGGGAGCGATCATGGCGGAATTCGATTGGGCCGTTTCGCACCGTGTGCCCCGTGGCAAGCGAGAGGAAACCGCCGGACGAATCATCTCCGCCGCTCAGCAGTGGACGAATCTCCAAGCCAAGCAGCAGCAGATCGCGGAACGTTTGGACTTGATCAAGTCTCTGCCCCTGAGTCACGCTCAGGCTACCGGTTTCGTCAACTCCCTGCTTGGTATCGAGCAGACCGCAACCGATGACGACGTTAGCGGACAGAAGCGAAACCTCCGTACCGCCATCATGGGCGAGTTCACCAACGCCAATCGTGGCACGTTCGGCCGTAACGGCTGGGATCTCTACAACGCCGTCACCAGCGTCAACACCCACGGTCACGAGGAAATCGGTTCCAAGGTTGGGCCGTCTCGTCGCTCAGCAGCGATCCTCAATGGTACCGCCGGTACCCGTGAGGCGAAAATGATGAACATGCTGCTTAAGGCAGCAGCGGCGTAGGGACGATAGAATAGGGAGCGGTCATGGTGGCCGCTCCCAAACCTATGGGTTCAATTCAGAACAAGCGAGGTAGTGCCAGACAGGCCCCTCCACAAACGTACGTTCCGTTTGTTGATGGCTCGCCAGAGACACCAGACGTACTCAAAGCTACATGTCGGTACCTCAAAGGGGTATTGATAATTCTCCTCTTGCTCATCCTTATCGGTGTCACCTACATGGCATTGGGGAAACCAAAGAGCAAGGGAAGAAAACCTTCATGGCCAGGACCATTTCATGACTGCGGAAAATGATTCTCTAAGAGCAACAATTCGGAATATGAGGACTGAGATCCTCAAACTCCAAAGACTCGTCTACACGGATGATAAGACGGGTTTGAACAACGACCGATGGATTCGGGAAAACATGCCTCGCAGTGCAGGTTATCTGTTCCTGGATCTCGATAACTTCAAGGCTGTCAATGATACAGTCGGCCATGATGCAGGAGATGCAATCCTAAAGGAATTCGCAGCTTTCCTGCTCGAATCCACACGATCCGGCAATAACGGCCGGGACCCCGACGTTGTCCGATGGGGTGGCGACGAATTCGTCGTCATGACCGAAGTAGAGACCGATGCGGAGAGCATCGGAAACAGAATCGGAGGATGGACCACGCATCGAAACGGTACATATGTTACGGTGTCGTGGGGCTTCGGACAGACGTTGGAAGAAGCTGAAAGAATGATGAGGAATGCCAAGGTTCACAAAGGAGCGAGCCGATGAATTGCTGCGAACAGTGCGGGCCGACTGATCACCCCCTCAACACCTACGGTGTCTGCACCGAATGTGCCGAGCATGAGAGCGATTCGGTGTCAGTCCAGGGATACGGGGAGATTCCCGATCTTTTCCAGGAATAACCCTCCAGACTACCAATCGTGTGGTACGATAGGTAGAACAGTCAAGGGGCGAGAGTCCCAAACAAACCGAAAGGACAGAGAAACATGCAGACCCAGTTCAAGATTCGCTTCGACACGACCGACCTTCGTAGCCTCCTCATTGAGCAGGCCGTCCAGAACAACGCCATTCCCGCCAACGTCGATCCGGACACCCTCCAGATGCGGGTGAGCCCCGTCACCGGCGTGACGTTCGTCCCGGCCGATGAGGCCAGCGACGACGGCGAGGGCGGCACGGGCGGCGAGACGCCGTCCAACGACTGATTCCTCCCTTCCTCTCCGGCGGGGTATAGTGGTCTGCGTCCTCAAGCGAGGCGATCGCACTATACCCCGCCAATTTTGTTAAGTCTCACGGCAACGTCGGTCGATAGGTAAGGTAAGGAGCTAATCAATATGTGCCCTCAATGTTTCAGCATGAACTATCGATCGGATGACGGCGAGACGTACGATTGTGATTCCTGTGGGTGTAACTTCACTCCGATGGAAGGTTTCGCCGCTGCTCAGGAATGGGAACGGGACTGCAAGTATTGCTATGAGCATCCTTGCCAGTGTGCGGAGATTGACCGCGAAATCGCGGCGATGGAAAATGACTACCCCATGGGATGCGACACCATGGAGGAAAGAGACATGGATAGGGAGTAAACTATGAATAGCGACGTGTACAGAATTCAAGCTCAGCAGGGGTGGACCGATGCCACCATGCTGCTTTTGCGGGAGCGGTATATAGACGAGCAGCCAGACGTTGATTTCGTGGAATGGCTGGATAGGATTGCTCAGGAGGAAAACGAGGAATGCGAATTGTAAGCAAATGGACCGTAGAGTCTACGGGTTGGAGGTATCTACGTGTTGAGGGATACGGCCCGGAGACGTTCGTCTATTCGGGGTATACCTATCGTCGATGCGGTCGGGATTCCAGGAAGGATCAGACGGTATATCGGGTTCGTGTTCCCAGTAGAGACGACGTAGAACCTGCCTGTACCGCTCTCGCCATCATCCGACCTACCTTTGAGGAATTCTACCGTGACAATCGGCCGTGATATCAAACTCAAGTCAGACGGATTGTACGTAGGCGATCAAAAAGCCGATCCCATGCCAGGAAATGAGGCTTCGACACGTAATGCGTACCGTTGGGGAGATTATGTGGTCAAGGTTGATCCCAGTCCTATTAACGATGGGGAGAGGAATATTTGTCGATATCAATCGTGGACGGAAGCCTATATGTGGACGCAAATTCCTACTCATTATCGTAGGTTTTTCGCGGAACTGATCGACCACGGTATGCTGGAAAGCGGTGAATACTATGTCATCCAAAAGTTTTGTCCTCGTGACGATTGCTCGGCCCCGATGCCGCGGGACATGGAAGACGTTTTGAACAAAATGGGTTTGATGGCGGATCTTTGTGACATGCCGGAGCATAATTGGTTTTGGTCTAAAGGTAACCCTGTGGTGGTGGATTATGGATCGTACCGTTCCCTATGGGATGTGGACGGTATCGCGGAATTCCGTGAAACTCGGGAAATCGGTTCAATCCTATGAGTCAGAAAAGTCAAGGCGTGAGCCGTGATCGTACGATAGAATAGGTAAGAAGCAAGCGACGGATGGCAAGGGGCCATCCCGGTATTGTGAAAGGTAGATATGAGCAAGACTCAAGCGAAGACCGAAACCGGCGACCCTCAGCAGCTTTCGACTGCGGAAGCGGTTGCCACGATGTGCCTTTTCCGCACGTCGGATCAAACCCAACTCAAGAGGGATCTTGAGCCGGGCACCTACGAAGTGGATACCACGATCCGGGTTTTCGGCTCCCTGAAAAAGGAAAAGAGCAAGCCCGGAATCATCCACCAAAAAAGCCGCCCCGTGGCGTCTCTTTGCCGCTGCCCTGCAAATGCTCAATGAGCAGTGCATTTCCAGTCTGGTACGGCGTGCCGACGAGATCACCGATGCAGAATTGAAGGATCTCAAGGAAATCGTGCAGACTGCCATTGACGACATCAAAGGCACGGTCAACGGCACCATTTCGGGCCGTACCCTGCCTTCCCTCCAGTGGGAGAAGCTCCCCGGAGAGTAGCCTTTTCGTCTCCTCGCCTCCATGGGGGATCGGGCCGGATGCCTGATCCCCCCTCCTTTTATTTGAGGTTCTGCTATAGGCCACCCCTGCTACGGGCCGATATGTATGGTAGAGCAGGAGTAACGAAACATGTTCAACGCACGATTCATCACGACGATCGCTTTCCTTGGAACCCTTTGCTACATGGGCTACCATGTGTACCTTGCCGCCGTTAGCATGGTGGGAGGGCTCTAATCATGCGTTTCAAGAAAGAATTCCAGTGGGATGACGGCTCAGCCAATGACTACGGTGTAGAGGGCTGGAGTCCTGACCTTGGGGGTGAGACCATCGTGCCCGGTACAGGTATGGTCGTCGCCCATGATACCCTTGAGCACGGAATAGGTGCCTCTCAGGGGCACGTGTGCGGCCATGAGCTACGTGCATTGGGGGCGTTGGTGTTCATCAGGGGTGAGGGAGGATACAATTTCAATAACATTCACTCTCTGGAAACCAACCTTGCCAGTGATATTATCGAGGTAGCTCGATACATGCATCTACAGGAAGGTATGGATGAGGGTAGGAATGAGCCTATTCCGCATAGCTATGCAGAAAGCGTATTTGATGAAGTGAAAAGGCAGTTCATCAGAAACTTATGTGAGGAGGGAGAGATTGATCGTGAGGAGATCCTACAGTGCAAGGAGGATTTCCGTTGGATAATGCGTCAATGCATACCACTCATGCGTGAGGGGTACATGGCTGCATATGAGGCTTTTGATGGGGAAAGCCATGTAGCAATTGACCTTTTCCGTGAAATCGAATCAACAGTCAATACTGACTATGTGGGAATGTATCATGGTGAGAAACTAATCATAGAAGTAGATACGAATGAGAGAACTGTGAAGATTTTCACAGAGGAGGATATGTGGGAGGCCGCTTGATGGGAATGTGAGCGAGGGGGTGGGTTTTTTCATTCTAAAGGAAGGTGGGGATGCGGGAAATCCGCCAGGGGGTTGCACAACACAGGGACGTCTCCAACCCAATATATACCCTAAGGACCTTAGAAGTTCAAGCGTTGTCCTCTCTCATCTCATCAATACTTCGTAGATTGAACGCCGCCATGGTTCCCTGAATAAAACCCAACCATCTATTGTATTTGGAGGTACCAACCTCCGGCATATTCTCTATCATCCACAGCAGATGATTCATTCGATCATTCAGAGCAATAGCATTAGTGCATCTTTTTGGAGCAGCAAAAGGAAACTGGAACATAATTATACTGTAGTATAAACCTAGATCGGCCATAACGGCGTCCCCTCTATCATGATCTTCTTTTGCTTCAGATCGAACAGCATAGTAACATCCACGCCCTCACTGTCCGCTTCAAGCTGCAAGTTGCCCTGCAACGTAGGATAGAGCCCGTAGGAATCGGTCCAGAAGCTTATAGCGTTGATGATAGGCCGTGCCCACTCAACCCCTTCCGGATCAAGCGGTTCTCCGTCCCCATCCAACCATCCCTTTTTCAGTTTCTTGAGTTCGTCAATTCTCTTGTCCATGGTACCAATATCTGCTTTTTCGGTATGTATAGTGGGTGCTTTGGGGCACCACTCTTGGTCGTACCGAGACACTTCAGGTGACTGGGTACCTTTTCCCAAGTTCGAACAAACTTTTCCGCCGTCTTGTTTGCTCCCCATGCTACCACAACAGTGCCATAATCATTCATCTTGCCCAAATGCACCCAATTTTCTGGACCATTGCGATCTGGACACGAATCAACGTCTTTAGGGTCTGTTGCTCGCAGTGCGAAAAGATTCACCACTTCTAAGGACCCAAATCCCCACTGCTTCGCAAACCCAATGCACCTTCGGATAGTTGGGTCATCTTCTTTTCCGTCTGCTGTACTCGGATTCAGCATCACCCAAAGCATCGCAGGCTTGGTTTCATCCCACTCCCGCGTCAGTGAATAGCGATATCTGCCACAATCGCTAATTTCAGCATCTCTTTTCACGTCAGTCTATCCTTCAATTCCTTAGCCCTTCTACGTAAACCCTTTTCGCCATCCGGATGCGGGCATCCATCACCATCCCATGATATGAGATGCAGGATGAATATGACCGCTTCGCGTAATGCCTGATCTTGCTTCCTGCTCATCACTTCTTATCCCATGGCTTGCGTTCAAGAAAAGATTTGCTCGCAGTCTGCTTCACTGCTTCCAATTCCTTGATGCGAGCCTCCAATTCAAGAATTCTTACTTTCAGAGCTACATTGTCATCCAATGCTCTCTTCAACGCCACATGAAGCATTTCCGGCGTATTATCAGGCTCCACCTTTGGTGTCTCCGCTAATGCTTCAGCAGCCTTCTGTTCAAAGTATTCGATTGAAGAACTCTTCTTCACCGTATATGCCGATCCACCACCAGAAGCATACTCAGACGTTACTCTCATTCCAGGGAACAGAACGTTGTTTAGCTCTCTCGCGTCATCGTCTCGTGTAACCGTAAGAGTAAATAGCTTACCGCTATCCGATCTAAGAGAGATGACAAGGTCAGGATCATTGGTCAATCGTGTCTTTGTGATGACACCATTAACCTTGCTGCTTCTATTACATGCTGTTAGGAACATGCAGGATATAGAAACACACATTAATATGAAGCAAAGCAGAAGATTTTTCATGCTGATACCCTAAGTAGATTTGCTGTGCAATTGTATGGTATAAGAAAGGGCCTTTTGCAGGCCCTTATCCAGAGGATAATAACACGTTAGTGCTACTTTGTCAAGTCAATACTCAGAAACTCCCTTGTGACTACATTGCACAATCGTGTGATATTCGCCTTCATCTTTTCAGTGGTCTGGACTACCCAGCCGT
>FUIF01000108.1_pt1 | contig 11663 bp, 25 predicted proteins | sample 1003461 | NCBI WGS metagenome assembly FUIF01 (sample SAMEA80401918, study PRJEB19352) | marine metagenome
GCTACCGGAGAATCTACTACAACTGAGGCTGTAGCTGCCCCCGTAGCGGGTAGTTCCTCCCGAAGAGGGCGTAGAGCTTCTTCTGCCCCTAGTGAACCCGTATCCCACGACACGGAAGTAACATTCTAAATATATTTATATATTCTAGCTAAACAAAATTAAATAAATAAGAAACTCCTAGTATATGTGTTTTACAATCTCACAATTAGTCCTCCCTACTTTGGGAGGGCTTTTACAGGATAGAATATGAATATAGAAGAAAAAGAGGCATTTATGGCAAAGAAAAAAGATTTTAAAAAAGTAGAAGTAGAGCGATTTAGTACAGGGATTACAGTTCTTGATTGTATCCTTTCCAATGGAAGAGGGCTTCCCGGTGGATATCCTGTTGGGAAAATGATGACACTAAACTCTAAAACCAAAGGAGGTAAAACAAGGATTGCTCTCCAAGCCATTTATTCAGCTATGCTTAAATATGGCAAAGAAGGAGTAGATCCTCTTTTCCTTGATGGTGAAAAGGGTATGAGTGTAGATACGGATGCTTGTTATGGTTACGATCTTGAAGTAGGAAAATCCCTTATCGAGATAGATACTGTTGAAGAAATGCAAGTAAGGGTAAAACAGTTTTGTGAAGAGAAAGATCCTAAGAAAGTAGGAATTCTTATTGAGGATTCTATGGATTCTCTTTCCACAGCAAAGACTCTTGAAAATCTCACTGAGAGAGAAAAGCAATTAAAGAAAGAAGGTAAGATAGATCAGATCAAATCTTACAATATGGATAAACCTAAACTCCTTTCTGAAGTTATGCCTATCATGACATCCCAGTTAGCGAAAAGTAATACTTTCGGTATTGTAATTCAACAACAAAGAGCAAATGTAAACGCTTCCCAGTTTGAAAAGAAAACAACAGTATCAGGAGGGTTTGCTCTCCCTTACTACACTTCCATTACTTTTGAGTTAAATAAAGTAGGTATCTTTGGAGAAAGAGATAGAGAAGTAGGAGTGATCCTTGAAATGTTTGGAGATAAAACAAGAACTCCCTACGAGAGAAGAAGGTGTTACATTGCTTCTTTTCATGGGACTGGTTTTGATCCTGTTATGTCTGATTTACTTTTCCTATATGATCTCATAGATGATAAGAGGAGATATGATGAAGTAAAAGCACGAGCATTGAAGTGGGAAGACGAATACGACCCTAATGCTGATTATTCAAGTAGTGAAGTCTCCAATGAAGATTACAAAGCTTTTGCTGAAGAAGAAGGGATAATTGATGATATTAGAGAAGTTCACGGAAACATTCGGATTGGAAACATTAAAAAATACATTGGAGAGAATAAAGAAGTATTTGATAAATTTGTGGCTAAGTTTGGTGTTATGGATATCGATGCTCTTTGCTCTTGGATTGAAGAAAATGACCTCGAAGAAGAATTATCACGAAGAGTCGCTGATAAGTTTTACACCATTGAAGAAAGCCTACTACCGAAAAATAGAAAATCAAGGAGATTAGTGTAGAAGTGAAGAAGTTTGAATTGAATGAAGATGTGACCATTGGTAGTTCCATTGTTATGAAGAAAGGAACGGAAGTTTATGAATATGAAGGAGCAACCTATGGTTGTTGTTCCGGCAACGAACTCCCTTGCACCATGGAACCGGGGAAGACTCCCTTCATCGGTATTGATAAAGACAAGCTAACAGAGATTACTGAGGTAAAGTCCGCTCATGAGGTTCTTGATGAAATTGCAGACATTGACAAAGCTCTCGCTGTAAATCTAAAGCTCATGGAAATACTGCTTCGGGTACAGGGCTGTGATGATATTGATACTCTCATTGAAGCTTTTGAGGAAGCCCTTACTCTATTAAAGGATAATCGTGATGCTCTCAGCAAGTGAAGTTCGGGGCTTAATGGTAGAATCTGAACAAGAAATTATAGATAGTATTGGGGAAAGAATTGTAAGGGTTGCCAAAGAGGGTAAAGAGAGTATTTTCTACAACAGACATTTTCCTGACAGCATTGTGGATGGTCTTAGGTTTCTTGGGTATACGGTAATAGTTGCCGGGAAAGAAGAGAATCTAAGTGAATGGAAAGGTACTACTATTAGTTGGAAAAAGGAAGGATAAATGAAATTAAAGAAATGGGTTATTAAAATCTTGGTAAAGTGGTTGAGGAGGCTAAATGCCTCAGTAATGCTTAATTGTTGTATAGGTACGGATGAGGGTGTGCTTATAAAGCCTAAAGGCGTTCCGGGTGGGGTTCATGATAATGACATAGGTTACTTTTTACTAGATCAGGGTTCACATGTGTTGAGTGTGGAGGATTGGATATGAGCCAAAAGAAATGTAAACAGTTAAGAAAAGTATTAAGAGAAAAGTTGTTAGCAGATGGGACAGTTCATCTCTCAAAGAAGACATTCAATGCTCTTGCCCGTAAGAACGCTAAATCGGAGTCCGCATACAAAACGTGGTGTAAGCACTATAAGTATGCAAAGAACGCCTACAAGCAATCCTCACGTCAAATGAAGGAGAATATGGGGGAGGAGTGGAGAGAGGTCTTCCTCTAATGGGACGGCAGCGAATTCCCAACGAACCTATTGAAGAATTAAAAAGCTATGTCTTGGTCCGATTATGTAAAATCTTATTATTGGAAAAGATTCTCTAAATCTATTTTAGATGAGGAAGATGTGGTATGTGATATTTGTTCTTGCAAGCGTTGGAATGGGAAATATTCCAGAGGTAAGAAAAAAAGGGAAACGTAGAAGATTAAGGCAATTCCAGATACACCATAAACATTATCGGTATATGGGAGAAGAAAGTAGAGAAGATTTTCTTGTGTTGTGTGCCTCCTGCCATAATACAGCTCATGAGATTGAGAAACTAGCTTCTTCCCGTGGTGGAATTTGGGAAGAGGTTTACACTCTGTTTAAAGAGCTTACTTCATGGGAATATGAAAAGTTCACCCAAAATAAGGAGAAATAATCATGTACAATACTGAAATGAGAATCTCAAAAAGTACAATAATAAATCATGACGATGCTCTCCAAACTCTTCTCAATCTTGCGAGACATATGAACACTTTTGGTGTTTATGAAAAGGGAAGATACATAATCTCTCCTTCTTGGTTTATAGAATTAGCTTTTAAGATAGAGTGTCCTTATTGGATAAAACCTTCCCCTCTCCAAAACAAAGTGAATACGGGTATGTATGCTGGGGAGATGTGTGGTTTTGAAATCTATCGCAGACTGCCGGATATAGAGCCAATAGAAGATGCTCTATTAGTTTTTGGATATTAAAGGAATAAATTATGGATTTTAGTGAAGCATTAGCGTATTTGAAGGAAGGAAGAAAGATTTCCAGGGCTGGGTGGAACGGTAAAGGTATGTATGCCCAAATGGATAATGGAGGGGATTATGAATTCTCCGAGATTTACCCCTTCTTTGTTATTAAAGGGGTTTTGAATAGTTTCAACACTTGGGTACCTTCCATCAGTGATATACTCGCCGAGGATTGGGGGATTGTAGAATAAAACATAACAAATAATAAATTAGAAAAAGCCGTTGACTCAAACGTAAATGGGTGCTATAATGCACTCAAGGTGAAGTCAACGGCTTTATTTTTATATTCATACAAAAGAGGAGAAAGACTTGATACTGGACTTAAACGATGAGGATGTTGTGCTTAAAATGGAAGCTAACATCGTGGCTTGGGGGTTGTGTGGGGTTTATATTATTGCAGCAATTATTCTTAGATTCTTTGCTCATAAACCATTTAGCACATTTAATATTGTAACATTGTCAATAATTGCTTTATTTACTTGTTGGGATAGAGTGAGAACTTACATTATGTTGCGGGAACAAATCATTGAGGTAAATGAGGAACTTACCAATGACGATGATGATATGGGGAGAATGTAAAGAGAAATGATTAAATTAACTAGCGAAAGAGAGGAGTACGATTACATGGTGGTAAAGAAAGTTAAAGAAGAAGATGGGTTTATTTATTTTGAAGTATTGAGTAATTGCTGTGTTCATGGTCTTATTTTAAAGATGGATGTAGAAATGTTTACTGCTCGGTTTAATTGTGAACAAGGGAGAATGTGTGAGAGAGAGAATTGTGCTAACATTTTCCGTAGTAGGGATTTCATCTTCCCTGAGAAAATTAAATGGTGGAATGCTAATATAAAAGAAGTTGCTTTTCTCTATGATACATATACTATTGAAACAGAAGTAAAATTGATTGATCTTTGTGAAAAGTATTGTGATAAATTCAAAGAGAACAAAATTGAATTTAAAAGAGATTTTGAGTTCTTTGAAAACTTTCTTCATGCTTATGAGATTGGAGGAACTGGATACACAGTTAAGAGTATTGGTAAGAAAAGGAAGAAGCATGACCGATATAGAAATTGAACTAACTAATTTTGTCATAGCAGCAGAGAAGAATTATCCTGCTGTAGATAATGCTTTGAAAACATTACTACCTGATTTAGAAATTACCTATGAATATGTTGATGAGAAATATATGAGGATTCTTTTTAATGGAGAAGGTGTAGGTGCTTTTTGGCATACGGGATATGAGAGAATAGATTTTGTTTTCTATACTGTAGCCACTGTCATTTCTTTCATGGGAAAGGAAGAAGGGTGTGAGATATGTAAACAGTATTTAGAGAAAGGAGTTCCTATGGTGGAGATTTTCTTATATTATTTTAAAGAGTCTATACAGAATTTAAGTAATCATGCAGAAAAGTTTGAAAATTTATGGATTTAATGTTGACAGGGTTGGAATGATGTGCTATCTTGTTTATATCATTAGTAGAAAAGAAGGAGAATTAAATGGAAAAAAAGTATATTAAAATCACACTTGACAATTATGAAAAGTATCTGAAAGAAAGTGATTCTGATTGGAGAGAGGGTTTGGAGTTTCTAAGCAAGAGAGAGATCCGTTGGCAGGAAAGCATTGCTTATGATTTAGAAACAGTTGTGGACAACTTGCACGATGGATGTTCTTATCGTCTTGACAAAGCTGTCGGGGATAAGAGAGTACCTACCTACCCTGATCTTACAAACGCCAAGGTGGTGAAAATTAGGACTCTTGATAGTATGTGGGGAGATCCCAACTTGAAACTATCGGAAAACTATGGACACTTCCAAATAAGTCATAAGTTTGAATCTAGTGTATCTTACATTGCTGATATTGAAGAAGATTTAGCACATGATAGAGTAGTTACTTTAAAAGACACAAAGACTCCGGTGAGATACTGTACTGATATTGCCATTAGTCCTTATTTTACAGTCGAGCCTTGGATGGTAGAAGAAGTCATTGAAACTTATCCCGAAGAGATTGTAGTAGAACACAAAATTACCGTTAATGGAAAAGAAATTGATGTTGCCGATATCTCTGATGAAAGTATGGCTAAGATATTAGAAGCTGCTGGTATCTCTTCTCCCAAACCTGATGTAAACAATATTACGAAGAAGACTAAGGTTAGGATTAAGAAAAATGGACGAGACGTTGTTGGTTATATTGTAGGCGTGCGCACCTCCGATGTATCCCTGTATGACTATATTTTTGAGGGGTGGGAATGTGGTCACGATGGGAGATCTCCTGAGTTTACTTTCTTTGAAATGTGGGACAATGATGCTATTTATAATAAACAATTCGTTTGTGCTTCTAACATAGTAGAGATCCTAGATTAAGTATGTATATTAAATCAGTTATATTTCACAACTATAGGGGGTATAAACACACTTCTATTGATTTCTCTCCCGGTCTTAATCTTTTAAATGGCAACGGCGATGCGGGGAAGAGTGCGTTTTTAAAAGGTCTAAGATGGGTGTGTGTTAATGAATCTCAAGGGAAGTTTATCAACACATCCATTACTACAAAAGCAGGGAAGATACGTAGTGGGGAGGAAGTGTATGTTCAACTCCTTCTCTCTACGGGAGACATTGTTAGGCGATACGCCAATAGTTCTTCTCCTAATAATTATCTACTCGGACATATTGCTACTCCCGAAGAAGGTTGGAAACATTTCTACAAGGTAAAAGAAATACCCGATGAAATCCAGTCTCTCCTCAATATGGGAGCTATCAATATTCAAAAACAATTTGATCCTCACTTCCTCCTTTCCTCAAATGGAGCGGAGGTTGCGAGAGAATTAAACAAGATGGTTCATCTTGAAAAGATTGATTCTTCTACTAAGAAAATTAACTCTATTGTAAGTGGTCTTAAAAAAGCTACAGAAGATGCAAAAAAAGATGTAGAAAAATTTGACAAAGAACTTTCTATGTATTATTATTTACCTCAGATGGATAAACACATTGCGGAGGTAGAAGAATTGGAAGAGTGTATAGGGACTTGTTTACAATCAATTGAAGAACTAACTCAGGATGTTATTGCATATAAAAAACATCGAATCGAAGGTAGATGAATATGATACTATACTTCATTCACAAGAGCTATATAATACCTGTGAGACACTTTCTACCGAAGTAGATAAACTAGAGGAGGAACTAGCAAAAGGCCGTCATACGGTTGTTCAGGCTTACGAGCTAAGACGTTCTATTACAGAAGCAAAAGCACGTATGGAAGCAAAGGCGGATATAGAACGAGTTCTCTCTCTTGATATTGAAATTACTGCCTTACACGGAGTAATAAGTGATGTAAAAGAATCTAAAAATACTTATAGACATATTAAAGAAAGTATGGTAGAGTATGAAAAGTTGGTTACTATTAAACCACTACTAGATTCAATAAATGAATTAAATATTGAAGTGGAAGAAATGGATAATTCTATTCAAGCTCTTACTGATTCTGCTTATCTCTATGAAGATGTAGAAAAGAAACTGGTAGAAGAAGAAAAAGTATTGGAAGAATTGAAAAAAAGTATTGAAGGGATTTGTCCTACTTGTGGTAAACCCTATAATGAAGGAGAGTGTTGTTAGTATGTTGTTAGTTGGTAAGATTTTTTTGGACTGCTATGATTACTGGTGTTACTGGGGGGTTGTTTAGTAGGTGCAGGAGATGAGAGTAGTGATACTGTCTCCATTGTAGGGAGTTGTATGTTTCTATTATCAACCTCGTTATGATAGCATGTCTGTTGGCTAAAATCTGGGGGATGTAAATGTTTTTAATTTGGATTAGTTTAACTCTCCTTTATACAGGAGTAGCAGTTTGGATCACCGGAGTTTATTCAGAGATTTATCCGATCAATACAGATTACATAACATTTCTCTCTTGTCTCTTTTGGCCTATTACTGCTATTGTGACAATTGTGATATGGGCTAAACATGTTTATAGGGAGAAAGAGTGAAGTTAGTATATACAACTGATGAGCATATCACTACTAATCCCCCAGTATGTAGATCGGATAATTTCTTAGAAACATTAAAAAGGAAATTGTTATGGCTACGTGACTTTTGTGAAAAGCACAATGCTACACACATTACTGGGGGAGATATTACTGATAAGGACATTTACAAATCTACAAACTATTTGTTAGATACGATAAACTTCCTCAATGAATACTATCTTCCTACTATAGGTATTGCTGGAAACCACTGTCTTAGATATAACAGTATGAAGTTCCTAGAGAAGTCTATAATAAAAACTTTAATAAGTTCAGGGATGTTACATCTTCTTATGGAGCCTTATGAAGTGTGTGAAGATGTTTGGCTCCATGGTTACAACTTTGGGGAAGAATTAGTGCACCCCGATATGAGTATTTATAGTGAAGAATCTAAGCATATTATGATTTACCATGGATACACAACAAATGATAAAGCTGATAAGACAAATGGCCTGTATGCGGAAGATCTTATGTATGAATTCCCTGAATTTGACATGTTCCTTACGGGGGATAATCATGAAGAGTTTGTTGTTGAAAAAGATGGGCAAGTCTTAATCAACGGAGGAAGCTTCTATAGAGGGACTATTAAGCAAAAGGATGTTCAACCCCATGTATGGCTAATAGACACTGAGGATCTTTCCTATGAAGCTATCCCGGTCCCTATTGAAGAAGGTGTAATTAGCACTGAACATAAGGATATTGTAGAAACTAAAAAAGGTATCATGGATTCCGTAGTGAATACTGTGAAAGAGAATGATGGAGTTAGTGTTTCTTTTGAAACTGAAATAGATGAACTTATTGAAGCAAATGCAGACACTATAGATGAGGGTGTTAAAATATTTATTGCGAGGGCAATGGAGGAAAATGAGTGAAAGAAATTACGGAGAAGACTAATGGCACTAGACATTAAAGCAATTGGACTGAAAATTAAAGAAGCAGAAGAGAATCTTATTCGATCAAAGACTCAACTAGAGGGCATTGAAAAGGGGTGGAAGGAAAAATACAATCTAAACTCTATTGAAGAAGTGGATAAATTTCTTGAAGAAAAAGAAGCTGAATATAAAGAAAAAAAAAGCTACCCTTGCTGTCAAAGAGAAGGAACTTGAAGAGAGTTACGATTGGACGTAATCAAGGCTACTATTCATGTGGATACATCCTATGATAATGGAACTTGTTGTAGTGGTTATGTTATCAATATAGGACGTATCGTAGTAAAAGAAAGATCATATATTTTTGAAGCGGTAGACAACAATGAAGCTGAAATCCACGGAATCTATATAGCAGTAAAAGTAGCAATGAATGTTATTAAAAAGCAATACGGGAGTGAAATCGATAAGAAATTCTTCGTATTTAAAGTATACAACGATAATGTTACTGCAACTGCTGTTTGTTCTACAGGATATGTGGCTTCTAAAAAGTCTCTTAAAAGAATGGATGTTCTTTACGATCTTAAAGAATACTGTGGTAATAATAGAATTACTCTTAATTGTATTCATAAGAAAAGAACTGATCCTACTTTAAAAAAATGTGATAGATTATCAAAAGAATATCGAAAGGAGAAATGTAAGATATGGAATTGAAAGTTGGAATGAAAGTTAAGTGTGTAGAATATGGGGAAGGATTTGTAAAGAGTTTTAATGAATGTGAGAATCCGTGGTATCACGTAGAATTTCCTTCTTATGGTGATTGGTTTTATTACCATCCAGATGGGACTTGGAATGGGGATGAAGAAAATCCTGACAAGACTCTTGAAATTATTGAGGATGCTTCCCCTGAAGAGGCTGTTGGTGCAGTATGTGAAGAGGCATCTGAATATGATTTTAGTCTTTTTAAAGCAGAGCTAGTTAGAAGAGGTGTTGTTGCTTCAGTAAATGTCCCTACGGAAGAAGAAATTGTAGAAGAAGAAATTGTAGAAGAAGAAATTGTAGAAGAAGAAATTGTAGAAACTGATGTGCGAGAAAAGGAAACAACTAAAACAGCAGTACAAACATATAAAAATGTTCCTGAGATTACGGCTACCAAAATATGTGATAATCTTTCAAGAGACTTTGGGTACAACCCCACTTCTGTTATTTGTGTTCCCGCTACTAATCCCGGTTACTATAACATCACAGCTTCTATTGAAGTGAAAGAATGAATTATAGAGACATTTACAATCAAAGGCTTGGAGCCTATCACACAATAGAAAAGCAACTTCTCTCCGCACAAGAAGAACTAGATAAGACTTCAAAAGATTATGAAAAAGCCCTCCTTGCCCAATCTTTACTGCAAAAAAGCTTCGGCTAATACTCAATCTAAATTGAAGTTCTCTATTGAAGAAATTGTTACTTCTGCTATTCTTTCCGTGTTTGGAGAAGCGGGATACCAATTCAATGTAGATTTTGAAACTAAGAATAATCGTACTTATTGTAATCTTACTTTTTCTAATGAATATGAAAGTGGATTCAATGCTGACGATGATCTTGGAGGATCTATTGGAGATGTTGCTTCATTTGCGTGTAGAATAGCTCTATGGAATCTTGGAGGAGAAAACAAAGCTAACCCTATCTTTATCTTGGACGAGAGCATGAAGCACCTCTCGGAAGTGTGGAGAGGCAATGCTAGTGAACTCCTAAAAGCTTTTTGTGATAAGCTTGGATTACAAATTATTTTATCTACACATTTAAACGAGCTATTAGAAGAAGCTGATAATATTATCACTGTATTTAAAAAAGGTGATACATCTTTTGCCACTTCTAATATGGTGTAAAGAAAGAAAAACCCCCAATACCTAATTAAAGGTAAAGGGGGAAGAGAAAAAAGAAAAGAAAGAATTTATTTAATAGAGGAAGAATCTGGAGTAGAATCTGGTTCTTCCTCTTTTTTTGTATTGGGAGAAATAAGTTCTATATAATTTTGCAATTCTTTTACATATGTTGCAAGTAAAACTGTATTCTCCCTATAATCCTCTTTTGTAGTAGGATTAAGTATTAAATCAGGTAGAGTAGGAACTGGAGGATATTCAGTTACTTCCGGTTCTACTGTAATATATTCTACTGTTTTACAAGAAAAACTAAAGAGAAGACAAAAGATCAGACACAGCAGAATCTTTTTCTTCATCGGAAATGTTTTCATCTTTTAGCTCCTTTACTATTGACTCTTTCTCAGCAGTAATATTTTCTTTCTCACTGATGTAGGTATTGTAATTTTCTAACCGTTCTGTGAGTTGGATTATCTTAGCATCTGAAAGAGCCATCTCTTTTTCAAATTCTTTTTCAAGCTCATTGAAATCCTTTTTGTAGTTTGATCTGCTCTTGAAAAGAATGTAAATGAGTAAAGCTTCAATGAGAGTTAGTCCTGCGAGTATAAGAGTGATTTTCATTTTAATCCTCCACAGTTAATTCAAAGTTCTTACCCTTCATTGTAAACTTAGAAGGAAGAATGAACCAAGCAATAGCGATGCAATTAAGGATAATAAGAGTTTGTACGAAGTTCTCAGTTAGTTTAGTTGAATCTATATACATAAGGATTGCGGCGAGAACATTTACCGGGAAAGAAACTACAATACCAAGTACAGTTGCGATCTTTCCTTTTGACTCTAGTGACTTCCAAAACCGAGAATGTTGTTCTGTGATTACTGATTTATTTTCCATATCATATCTCCTTGAAAATTCTGTAACTCTCTATAGCTCCATCCCGACAAGTTATGGATTGTCCGAGAGAATCGAATAAAACTATTCCGTTGTGGCAAGGAACAAAATGAGAATGTCCTGTAGCGGGGTTGTGGAACTTGGCAATAGCAAATTCTCCTTTCTTTAATTTATACTTAGGATCATCCACTACTTTAACTGAAACATTCATACCAAAGAAAGCAAAAGCTTTATCCCAAATAATATCCATGTCTTCTGTGAAGCATTCCGCTTCTTTTAACTGGGAAAGGTATATTTCAATTTTAGGAATACTCATCTTGGTATTTTTAAACTTGTTTAGATAATATAATACGGAAAAATAAGCGCAACCGTATTTATATATCCATTCATTTTTTTCCAATCTAGGATCATCTTGTCTTATCATTTTAATTTACACCTCCACCGGGCTATAAATGTTCCCGTCGTCGTCTGTGAAATAGTCATTTTCTGAATCCCAATAATAAATATTGTCTTCATTAAAATCTTCCGGTAGATCACGGGGAGTGTAAACCGGTTCATCATCGGTACCGGCGTTAATGGCATATCTTACCCATTCAAGATTATCCGTATCTCCATTAGCCGGTTCAGTTTTTGATTTTGACCATCCAATATATTTGTTATCTGCTGTTTTTATTAAAATCCAGTAATACATAACAACT
>FUIF01013298.1_pt1 | contig 11661 bp, 9 predicted proteins | sample 1003461 | NCBI WGS metagenome assembly FUIF01 (sample SAMEA80401918, study PRJEB19352) | marine metagenome
GAGCTAATTCCAGCAAGCGTTGTAACGTCTGACGATATTCCAGATACTGTAGTTACATCACCAGATATTCCAGCGACAGTAGTTACGTTAGAAGAAACGCCTGAGACTGTAGTAATGTTAGAGGCAATTGGTCCTAATGTTGCTATATCTGTTCGTACACCATTTACATTTGTAATTGCGTTAGTCGCAAGAGTGCCATCTTCGATGTCAGCAAGCAAAGCAATATCGGCTGAAACATTTGCAATGGACTGCGCGTCTGCAATCGTTGGCCCCGCCTCCGGGTCTCCGGTTGTCTCGTTAAATGCCAAAACCTTGCCAACACGCTGCTCTTTAAAAGGCAGTGTCGCGTCAGTAACAAAGTCACCAACACTAAAAGTTAGCGCGCGATCTATAGACTCGCTTAGCCTTTGGTCAATAAATGTAAGCTTGTCCAAGCTCTCTTCCAGGCTTTGCGCTGGGAATGGATCATTGGGAACTAGGTCAAGTCCTTGGGTGAGGGGCTGTTCCCGTATGATAACAATAGTGACGCCCGAAGCAGGTGCAGTGCCAAACACTACGTTGCCGCCCCCGACATCGCCCACGCCCGTCACAGTGTAATCGGTTGTAATCGTCTGGACAGTCTCTGTGCCATCACTGGCTCTAAGGATAACCGTCAGATCGTCCTGGTCGAAAACCTTGAAGCCATACGCAAAAGTTGCAAGCGATCCATTGCCGCTATAACTTGCTCGGTTTGTGCTGCTCGATACTGTCATGGCAAATCCTTGTCGTTCTTAGTGCACATAATACACTTTTTAAAAAGTGGCGTCATTACTTAAATCCCCCGCCATACTGGATTACATCACTTGGACGGGACAGAAAGCCTTGCCCTGAGTCAGATTGGCTTCGTCTTTCAGATCGTTGCAAGTAACCTGGGTTTGCCATTTCTTGCAAATGATACCACAAAAGATAGTCCATTGCTTGCTTAGTGTAGAACAAATTAGCAAACGGCGTGTTGTTTTTAACAAGGCGAATTGCATCACCCCCAAGATTTTCTTCTCCGTTAAAACCAGCATTTTTGGCTTTAATAAGAAGGTCGGAGAAATCACCTACGGTTGAAACACTGGGTCCAAGCAAATCCGAAACGAACCCTCCGCCTCCAAAGCGGTTTGTTTCTGCAAACAAAAAGTCACCGTAAAGTCCTAAGCCGCCACCTTGCAGCATTGCAGCCATAAAAGTTTCCGGCGTTGCTGGTCTCGGCTCTTTCCCACGCATAACTTCTTTGGCCTGCATCACAAAGTATCCAAGAAAACTTGTACCGATAATTGCGTTGGCTAGGCCAAGGTTTGCGCCCACGCCTTTCTTTAACTGGTCGGATAATGTTTTGCCGCCGTAACCATAAACTTGACGCCCCAAAACTTTTGTTAGCGCAGTGACGCCAAACGATTTAAACTGCGTTACAAACCGGATTGACTCTCCAGCAGCTGTACCTGGTCTATAGCCCCTGCGCAGAATTGCTCTTTCCCTAGCTCCAGGTGAAGGAACAGAAAAGTCAGCTTCAGTTACCAGCAAGGCAAAATAGACTCCCGTACCTTTGTATCCTCAATGTCACCTGGGAAAATGTAATCTCGTTTATCCGGCCCCTTTTTAACGCCCTTTCTGGCAACTTCCCAGCTTGCCTTGTCAATTCCGTATGACCCAAGAACACGCTGCAAGTCACCCGGCAACTTATCAAAAGACCTGCCTGCCTCGCGCCCCAGATCATTTGCAATCATTAAGCTTACGCCGCGCTTGTTTGATTCCGTCCAAGGCTGCAACAAGTTTAATTTAAAGAAAGTTCCCATAGTTTTAGACAGCCGACCATTAACATTGTCAGTAGGGTTAAACCTTTGAAAGAAATCTCCAAGCTGGCCCTCTAAGCCTACACCCATTCGATCTGCAAAATCCCTCATTTCGCCTTTGTTCATGCCACGAAACACTGCCCCAAAAGCATCGCCCCATGCGTCAACCATGCTGCGACCCTGATACATGCGGTTTGTTGCTATAAAGCCAACATCTGAAAGGGCAGATATAAAAGAGCCACCAAGCTTTGCCATTGTTTGTATATTGCGAAATCCAGCTGTCCATTGCGCAATGTCGGAAGATGATCCAATATTAACGCTTCCTGTGACCTCTGCCATTGCAGCATCAAGAGTAAGAAAGTCCTTATCGCGCCGCAAACGACTAACCTTTTTCGCATCTTTTCTATGTTTTTTTAGAAGCCTATCTCGAACCTTATCAAGCATGGCCTCTGGGTTAGTGCCAAAGATTTCCATCAAAGCCGATGATCTTGAGGCCGATTGCATGTCTTGCATAAACGCCTCACGCAATGATCCGCGTCCAAACTTTTGATCGTAATCATACCAAGCGTCTGCATTTTTAAAGGTAAAGACACCAGAGGCGCTTTGTCTTTTAGCTAGGTTCATCGGACCCTTAAAGGCCTTGGCAATATCGTCTGTAGTTTTGCCGTTAGCAATCCTTATGCCGCTTTCAATAGAAGCGTAAGAAAGCTCTAGGAAACGCTCAACTCTTTCCGGCGCAATATCCATGCGATCAAAATCTAGCATGTCGTTCTTTACAATGAAGTCGCGCCACTCATCGTACCCAGCCTTCCTAAGCGCGCCTGGATCGTGGCTTGCTTGAACCACACGGCCCTCTTTTAGCCTTATGTAAGCGCCTGATCGGTTCTGACGTTCCATAAGACTGCGCTGATACTTAAACATAATCTTGCCAATTTTTACTGCCTCTGGACTAGCATCAACAGCATTAGTTGGTTTTCTCATGTTAAGGTCGCTTAGAACCCGCGACACTTCTCGCTCTAGCTGGCCGCGCATGTTAATAAAAGTTTCGTGCAAACCGTCTTGTTTTAAATCCGCAATGAAGCCACCTGAGTGTTCTAAAAATATTGCATCATCCACAGCCGCAACTGATCTGTTATTTCCATCAATGCCAGAAGCATTAACGCCAACAAGGGCCGCCTCAAGCCCAAGGCTAGGATCTGCATACTCTGAATCAGCCCTTTCAGCCAACTCCATTAGGCGATGCTCTGCGATTATATTAAGGTAACGCCCGCGCTTTTCAACCTTGCGCGCCAAGTCTGCACCCTCAACAAGGTATGTGCCACGCTGAAACATTGCGTCTTCAATGTTAAGAAGCATGTTTGCAGCTTTTTGTGGGTCTCTTGCTCGCTGCAAATCGTTAAAAATGTCAAGAACCTGCTGGTCATTAAGGCGTTTGTTGTTAACTTTTTTGCCTAAGTCTAAGCACTTTTCCATTATGACCTCACTATGCAGGTTGATACTGCGTCAACAACATCCGAAAACGCTGCAAATTCTGCGTCAAGCGCAGCAATCTCGTCTAGCTCCGCAATGTTTTTCCGGCGTTAAAAGATTTTCGTCGCGCAACTGCTGTATTATCGCTTCGTCTTGGTCAAAATCAATGTCACCCTCATCTCGCAACTCAGTCTCGTCTATACGCATTGAGGCTTCAAAGTCAGCAAATGGGTCGCTTTTTAAATCAATAGCATGTTCATATTCCATTTGCATTTTAGTGCGACTTAGATCAACCCCCATCTCATACATTGCCTCATCAAGCGTAGAATTATTACGAGACATATAATTAGAAATCATTGCAATTTCTTCATCGGAAACATCGGTTGCTTTGTTTTCATCCAACACGTTCTTAATGTCTAGGCGACGCTCAACCTCCGCATCATAATCAGACTTTGCGCCGCTCAACTCGCGCCAATCTGAAGCCTCTTGTTGGTCATTTATTGAAAAAACAAACTCGCCATCACCATTTTTTGCTCGCAGGTCTTGGTCTATAGCGTCAAAAAGCTCATTGGTATCTCGATTGGTAATAAACCCGGCCTCTTGGGCCGCTTCTGCTATATCATCAGCGTTCTTTTTACTGCCGGGATTGCTAAGAAAGTTTACTATATTGCCTTTTGGACTAACGTAAGAGGCTCGCCCCTTTACGTCCCTAGAGGCAAGCTCGCCCCTAAAGGTTACATCGGTATCATTTATCCCGCCTTGCGAGCGTATAAAGTCAGTAATTGTTTGCGGCATCTTAGGAATACGTGGTGCTTTTATTGAAACATTTACACCAATGTCATTTACCATTTGCCGTATAGCCATGTCGGCAGTAACCTTGCGGCCCAAAAGGTCATAGGACTTAGAAAGATTTTCGCGCGTCCGGCTGGCAACAACAGCACTTTCAGCCTCTGTCATCTTTGGAATACTTGGCGTTACCTCTGGGTCAACGGTGGTCTTTAAGGAGCCCTCTGGCTCAATAGACTTAGCAACCGCGTCTGCATCAATTGAGTGACGAGATAGCACACCTGCAATAGTTCCAAACCCGCCGCCAAGAATAAGGCCTGCACCTACATTTAGCAACGCTTCTCGCATTGTGTAATCTAACTGCTGACTTGTAGATAAGCCATAATATATAGGCTCAATGACAGCTGCGCCAAGCATACCCTCAACAGCGCCTTGAGAAGCCCTGCCGCCAACTCGCCCAAATCTTGCAACGGAGTATGCCCTACCAGCAGGCCCGACAAACGGAATAAACGCAGACGCAACCTCTAAGGGGTCAGTCATCTGGTTTATAACCCCAGCCCCTAATTTTGCTGCTGTAGCGGCAAACCCTTTGGGGCTTCGTTCAATCATGGCTTGCCTGATTGCTTCTGCCTTTTTTTGGTCATACAGGTTTTGCGCTTCCTGCCTTACCATAGGCCCATCAAACTTTAGGCGATCACCAAACTCTTCCTCAAGCTGATCTTGGTCAACTAACCTTCCTGCATCAATGCTTTCTTGAACAAACGCATCGTACTCTTCTGCACCCTCAAAATCAACTGCATCAATCTGACCTGTGAGATTTTCAATAATGATTGGGTCAGTGGCTGTTCTAAGCTGGCTCTCCAAAAGACTTTTGCGGCTTCTGCGCATCTTGTCATTCTGAATTCGAATAGACCGCTGTTCTTCGGTCATGCCTCCGATTACCCCGGTGGGCGCGGTTCCGATAAGATCCGTTAAGGTCGGAGTATCAATTATTTCCTCAACGGCTCGCCCAAGAGAAACAGACAAGTCCTGCCCCGCAACCGCCCGCAAGACTTTGTTTTCAGAGGCTAGTTTGCGCGGCCTCATTTGCTTTCGCCTTCTTCTCGATAAGTAGCACCTTGATCTGCGTAACCACGCATCCAATCATCAGTTGAAGTTGTTTCGGCGGCAGGCGGAGCTAATCCTTCACCCCTAGCCTCTTCAGCCAGAGCTACGCCTTGTTGATACGAACCTACTTCATCAGCAGAAAGCTCGCCGGACTTTAACCTAGATTCGGTTATTGTTTGAGACAGAGAAAGTATCCTGTCAAAGGTTAAGTTAAACTCTGAACCGTCCTCTTTAAACACAGGAAGCAATGTGTCTTCGTTAAGGGTGTAGTGAAGCGTCAGCCCCTTACCTGATCCATCCGTAACCCAAACACCCTTGCTTGCAATTGCCGCTTCATTTAAAGCACGATCTACTGCATCGTCATATTCCGTATCAATAATTTGTATTGGAACAAGCCCAAAAATGTCTTCGCTACTTAAAAGGTTGGTCGCAGCGGAAGAGATGTCGCTTGCATCAGCGCGGCCTGGAATGTAATACGTTCCGCTTGGCGTTTCAAACGTGCTATCTTTTTCTGGGAATATTTCTTTCGCAGCCCTTTGGGCCGCTGCCGTGGCGGTCATTCCATTTAATGTGTAATTAGCAGCAAGCTTAGTCGCAACCTCGACTTGCTCAAACCACAGAGCCTGAGTGCCTGCATCCCCTCCACGCAGATACGCAGAAAACAATGCGCCTGTTTGGCTTGCGATACCCCTTTCAATGTTGGTAAATTCATCATTCGTCCCAGACACATTTTTTAACCGCGCCTTAAAGTCTACTAAAGAGGTATTTGAAATATCTTTAAGGGTTTGCTGTAAGGCTGGGTTTTCTGGGTGAAGCATAGCCTCAACAAGCTCAGAGCTAAGTCCCTGCTTTTGAAGCTGGTCTATAACTTTGTCTGATTCAGTACCCGCTGCATCCACAATGTTCGCCAGTATGCTTGCACCTATAGGCCCATCTTTTTCATTTCAGTAACCATATCCAACGCTTGCCGATTGGTAAACAATGGCACGGGGGTTCCATAAAACGCGCTTGCTGTTTTTGCAGCAATTGCTCTTTGCGCTATACCTGTTTCGCCTCTTTCAAAAGCCTCTGCGGTTATGTTTACAGGGCCAACTTCAACAGCTTTTGCACTAACAACCCAACTCATAGGATCATTCTGCAAAGTCTCAATCATCTTTTTCTGGTAGTTCCTAGCAAACTCGGCAGCTCTTAAATCAGCCCTAGTATCTGCTGATCCTGGGTCGCCAGAATAAGCGCCCTCAAACGCATTTCTTACAACCTGCGCCACAGCCGCCGGACTTCCGTATTCGTTTAAATCGTCTTTAAGATTGCTAAAGGTGGTTAGATCCGCAAGCGCAGCTCCAATTGCCTGTGCCTTGTCCGGCGCTAACTCGGCAAAATTTGATCCTGCCTGTTGTAGTCGTTGCAAATCTTCAAGCGGTACGTCAGCACCACCTTCTAAAAGCGCCGTTGTAACGTCAACCTGCTCAACAAAAGAGGTAATTCCAGCTTCAACTAGCTGTTGATTTTTCTTTTCTTCCAACGTAGGGGCGTCTATAAACCTTGACGTTTGAACAACGCTACTAAGTATCTTTGCCCTATCCTCTACACTGAGCATATTTAATGCTGCGTATGCGTACTGCCCTGCGCCCGCAAAAGTCGGATCTCTTTCACGCTCTGCTTTGCGTAATCCCTCTACAGCCTCCGTTCTTGAGGGGCTGCTAAATACATAGTTTTGCACAGCACCTGTAACGCCATTGTACAGCATTGCGTACTCTTGTCTTTTTAGCGCACTTGGGTTTCCAAGCTTTAGCTCGGCGAGCTGAATTGAGTCAACGCCAATATTTTGCAAGGTCAAAGAGAGTGTTGCAATGTCGCTTCCTCCAGCAATTGCAGATGCTCCTCGGTTCAGAGTTTCCGTGCGGGCAGCGGCGTTTGCAGCAGTAATCTTGCTGTCAATTGTATTGCGCAGAGAAAACCTTTGAGTAAGCTCCATTTGCCCAAAGCGGTCGTTAAGTATGCGCCGTGTCTCAAGATCAGTGACGTCTGAAAGAAGTTTCTCGCGCACAGATTTAGTAGACTGAGACCAAAGACCCTTATCTTCTGGACCACCTTCGTTAAACACGCTGCCAAGCTTACCCGTCTGTATTTTTGAAAGTCTATCCGCCTCTTCTCGAAGTGACTCCTCACCAGCTAAAAGTTTTTCGCTAAGTTGCGTTTGACGCGCAGCCTTGTATCGCATTGCGGTAAACTCAGCCGCTTGCCCTATAACAGCGCCAGTAACAGCACTTTGTGCTTGCGCTTGCTGAACAAAGGGCTGCGCATTTGCCCTAGCCCGAAAGCTACGTCCAGGGGCTTCCGATGTCATTTGCGATCCGGCTGTGTATGTCGGTATCCTCATGGCTCTGTACCCCCAAATACATTGGCATTGTAACCAATTTTAGCCGCCTGCCCAAAGCTTGAGATCAAGCTTGCTTTGCCTTGTGCGCGCATTGCCGCTGCGCCAGCGCCAGCTTCCATGCGAGACATTTGCGCAGTTAGCTTGGCGTCTTCCTGGGCGTCATTGATCTGCATGTTGGTGACGTAGTTGTTAAACTTATCAACCGTTATCTCATACTCAAGCTCTCTGGCGTTCTCACGCAAGACTGCCATTGGGGTTCCTTGGGAAATGTCGATCCCGGCATAGGCAAAGTTGGCAACAACCTCACCCTGCACCTTGCGGAACTGCGTCCTCTTGCGAGTGTTAGATATAAGAGCGTTGTTGTTTATGATCGTGCGCTGGTTCTCTAAGAGGTTTACATCGCGCTCGATGATCTGTGCGTTAAACTCGCCTATGCGCTGCTGCGCTGCCGCTGCTCGATTAGCAGCAGATTGCTCATTAATGCCGCCAAGCAGTGATAAGCCCGCTTGGCCAATGGCTAGTGCCGTTAATGGGTCCATTTTGCGTACCTCACATAATCAAGGCCATCAGGCCCATACTGTTTCATCAAGCCCTCGCTTTCAAAGCCCAGGAACTTAACTAGCCTGTGAGCTTCAGTGAAATCATGCCGCACAGAAGTTTGCATCCGGCGTGGCTTCAACCTTTCAGACATGGAATAAAACTCTCTCCAAAGAGCGCGTGAAGTTTTAATCTTTTTGACTTGATCGCTTCAGTGGGTATTATCCAAGCCTCGACAACACCATCCCAAAGCTCTGCCATTCCGGCAACAGCATAGACAACACCACCCTCTATCAATGCAAAGCCCCGGCCAGGGGCCGTAAATGCAGGTAAAGCATTAAGGACAAAGCTTAGTTGCACATCATTCTCTTTCGTAGCGTTCTTGGCAGCGTGTAAAACGTGCGATCTGGTGAGTGTCACTGCCATCATTTGTCAAACGTGTTCATGCGTGGATACAGGGCCAATATAGTAAGCGGCAAAGGTTGGGTCTGCTGTAAGTATATCCTATCATCGTCCTCAAACCCACCCTGAAATTCAATGTCTTTGTCTCCAGTGAATAAGGGTACGGCCTCGTCCATAGCCATAGAGCTATCGCGGAAGAATACGCGGTCTATTTCGCCAGCATCATTTCCGACTTCAACCCCAACAGTCTCGAATAGGCGAATTGTAATACCGTGTATTCTCTTAGGTTTGCCTTGGGATGTCCCGTCCTGAGATCCGCTTTCAAGCCGCAGCGTTTGCATACTTGAGGTGTAGCCATACCCAATAGCTGCGCTGGTCGCAGAGAAGTCCAGGTTTATAGCGCCGCCCGATACATTCTTGTCTGGGTGACTTGCACCGTTAGCTAGGACCGAAACTGTGTCGCCCTCCAAGTGATACAATGCAGAGAACGCAGAAACAGAAGGGCCAGAATAGCTAAGGCCGCTGTCAACAAAAAACGAATTGACAGAAGAGCCGCCGAAATCAAAGTTTTTCATAACCTCGACATATCGCATGGTCTGACCGTTGATCGTGCGCTTAACAATCATGTAAAGCTCATCGTTGCCGGTGTCAGTCGGAAGCGTCGAGATGCTTTCCACAACGGCCTGGCCTCCATTAAACTCGCCGCCGATAACATGCTTGTGCCAGGCAACAACAGCCTCTTCGCGACGATATGTTAGACCCAATAGCGTGCCATCACCACGAACCGCCCAGACAATGTTCTCTGGTTCTTGTTGGTAAGCAAAGGCCTGGATACCCCCAGAGGTAATATGCTCGGCGAGAACAGTAATGTCTGGAGCCTGATAGCCAGCGGTGTCAACTTCGCCAACATACTTGAACTCACGGACCTTCCTATTACCCCGTTGCAAGAAAAGGGTAACGTCAGCGACCTGGACAGGCTCGATATTCGCAGAGCCATAGTTAGAATATTTGCGGATCTGTGTAGTTGTTGGGGTGATCGGGCCGTTATTTGTGGTCGTTAGGACGTACTCACCGCCAGATGTTCCAATAGTAAGCACCCTCGTTGCCGATACATAACGAATGTTATTAACTTGGTTAGATGCAATGGTGTAAATCAAAGCATCGTCGGCGCTAGTCCCTGTATGAAAGTTTAGATAGTCAGCATTTTTAGAAAACCAAAGCGTCTGAGGGTTGTTGTTTGACGCAGCAAATACCAAACGCTGTTCGAAAAAAGTAACAACGCTAGGGTAATTGTCAGCACTTGTCAAAATTGGCGTGCTGTTCTCATTAATTGCTGCAACGGAAAACGTCCAAGCATTATGATCTGTACGAGATAACGTGCGAACCGCATAACTCGGATGAGCAAAATACATTACATCAGCTGATTGCGCAAAGCGCAGATCAAATACGTCAGCCGCAGCGTAGGGGGTTGCCTCTTCATAGATTTTATCAGTAAGGCCGCCGGTGGTGTACGCCGAGTAACCTGTTGAATCTATGTCGTTTCCAAAAAGGTCTTGAAGGGAATATGTACCGGAAGCACTGTTTGCCACAATGTAGTTTCGACCATTAAGCTCAGTCATGCCCTCAACGCCATCAAGATAAATCTCATCCCCATTGCTGTAGCCATGAGAGCTACTTGTAATGACAACGGGGTTTGCTTGCGTTGCGCCAGTAATGGTCTTGGCATCGTCCTCCAGGACCTGCAATCCATTGCGGAAAACCCGCATGTACTGATCGCCAAACTCTAGGATATAAGTGTCGGAAGTTTTGAACTGAAAAGGAATGATCCGCGTTTTGACAGAACTATCTTTAACCGGGCCAAGATACTCAGTCCCTGGGCGGCGTGTTAATCCACCATGCGGCTGCACCACCATGTTAGTTAGATCGGATAATCCAGAGCGATATTTCTCAATATCAATACGGCCCTCAAGGCGCGGAGAGATCTCGCCAGATGTAAACGTGCTGATCGCTGGGGCTGAACGGGCCATTAAAACCTCGCTTCGATAAAGTCACTTGCCTCAATTCGCTCTGGCGCGCCCTCGGTAGCGTCCTGGAATGTTGCGTCTTTTAACTTCCGCTCGTAATCAGCCGCCGCAATTTGGCGTACCGTTGTCGAGCCAGTGATTGCATACGCGATCTCATAAGCAAGTCGAGAGGCCAGAACCTCAATCAACCCGGCGTCATACTGCTGGGGATCGGTCACACGCGCCACATACTTGATCTTTGCTGTGCCATCATCCGTAAGAAGCTTACGGCCCTCTATGATAAATGCTGGGGTGTTATTGTTGCTGCGTATGTTGTCATAAGGGTACGTCATTGAACCGTTGCTGAATTGCAAAACACGCAGGCAGTATGGATCAGATGGTAAAGCATATTGGTAAGCGTAGCCAAAAAGGGGCGCTGTGGTCTCCCTGGCAAGCTCGGCTCTGCGGATCAAACAATTCCAGGGGTGGCCTCGGAATACGCTATCGCGCACGGATTCGTAACGCTGGTTAACAATCCGCGCAGGCTTACTGTTCTCGCTAAGAGAGGTAATGTTTGAAGCGCCTAAGCTGTTTAGGGCATAGTTGGCAATGTCTACAACACTGGTCATTTTTTACCTCTGCTCATCAGTCTAAGTTAAGGAAGGGGCGGCGAACCGCCCCAACTTAATTATTCGTTGCACAATACTTCCACAACCTTTGTCTCTTCCATGCGGGTCGCACCAAGAGTTTGGCAATAGTAGATCTGTGTCGCGTATGATTTGTCAGCGCGCTCATCAATGCGGGCTGTAGGTTCTTTACCCATAGCCACTTTGATACCATCCTGCGCCCATGCAAAACAGCGGCGATCGCTATTTGCATCAACACCAAGACGGTTAGTCACGACAAAGTTGAAGCCAACAAACGTATTGATTTCGCCCATCGCCAAAGCTTTTACAGTGTTGTAATCGCTTGAAGTTACAGTTGTGTTGTTCAACAGATCAGTGACCTGCTTGGGTGAACAAGCAATGTAACGTGGGATAGATGGATCAACGTCACCAGCATCAAGGATTTCCTTGGCTTCGATCAGCTTCGCCAATGTCAAGCCAGACGCACCAACAGCAATTTGGTTGTTCGTTGTGTCAAACCCTGTAGTTGTTGA
>FUIF01021484.1_pt1 | contig 11656 bp, 13 predicted proteins | sample 1003461 | NCBI WGS metagenome assembly FUIF01 (sample SAMEA80401918, study PRJEB19352) | marine metagenome
TTCATTTGTATAATGATATTTGGATCAACATTCAATGCACGACATGCATTTATCCAATACCACATGATATCACCAAGCTCTCTTTTTGCATGATACTGTGTATCATCATCTAATGGTTTGCCTTGAAATATACACTTTTTAACAATTTCCATAAACTCACCACTCTCTGCACTGATACCTACTGCACCAGTTAGTAGTAAACTCATATTAACACCTGACTCATTTTCAATTTATCTAGTGTTTCACACATTGATGATGTGCTATTAGAATCTTCGCTTGTAACTTCTTTTACAAACTCTTTGTACTTGTTTAGATCTATTTGTTTCATAAAAAAACTCCTTTACTCACTAATTATACAGCAAAGGAGTTGGTATGTCAATTATTAATTTGCTCTTTATGCAAATACACCGCCGTTGTTGCCAATAGCAAACCATTTGCTGTTGATGTACATAAGTGTTACTGCTTCGCCAATGTTAGCAAAAGTAATAGTGCCTGTGCCGGATGCTTTCCAACCTGCGTTGGTAACAGTAATAACCATATCACCACCGTCAGCTACAAAGGCAAATACTTTAACTTGGCCTTCAACACCGGCTGCCAGTGTGGCTGTCTCTGCGGCACCAGTTGTAAAGAAACTAGCAGTCGTTGTTAAACTGGCCGCACCAGTATCTGCTAAGTCTTCTGAACCTGTAAGTTTAATTGGATTAGTAAAACTATCTCTTGGACGAGTTAGTTCACTTAGAAATATTGCTGAACCGCCATCGTCTGTGTGGAATTGAAATTCATATGTACCAGTTTCTGCAAATGTGATTACGTTTGAAGCAATACCTTGTATACCTACAACTGACTTTGCACTTGCTCCGTTGCCTACTGCACTTGGAAGTGTCATAGTATGTGCAACGTTTGCAACTGTAACAGTTACAGTAATGTAGGCTTGGTTACCTGCACTAGGAATATTTGAAAATGCTAGTGATATACTTCCTGATGTTGTTACACTGTACCAGTTACCTGCACTGTAATCAATAGCGGCACTACCAGTAATAGCACCTAGTGCAACTCTAGTTGCTCTTGTTGCTTGTAATTTAGCATTCTTAATTACTGCACCGGCCATATCATTGTCCAGTGTTGTGCCAGTTAATGCACTTTTGAATATGCCCTTAGCCTGCAAGTCATCAATCTCAGTCTCTGCAAATTCAAAGTTGCTTTTAATGTTTGTGAAGTTGTCACGAAACCCTTGACTGTCATTATCCTGACCAGCAACTGGATAGGTTGTGTCTATGTTGTTTGGATTGATACTGCTTGCCATGTTTAATTCTCTCTGTTTTGTGTCTTTATATTTATCATATTAAGTCTAGTAGCCCGAATAACTATATCCACCAGAGCTACTGCTACTGCTACTACTGCTCGAACTACTGTAGCCACCACCTGATGATCCACCGCCACTTGATGATCCACCACCACCTGATGATCCACCGCCACCAACATATCCACTACCTGAGGTTGGTACACTAGGCGTTGTATCTTCACCAACAGTTGCAATTGGCCCTAAATTACCTGAGTATGTATATTCAGGTATATTCAAAGGTGGTATTCCGACTCCATGATCCATACTGCTGTTAGGCATATAGAAGTTTATACCTGGAAAGCCTTCAAATGTGTGTATGTGGCTTTTACCATTACCTAGTGTCTTACTACCTGTACCATCATCGGCGGCATCTGCTTTGCTTCTTGTAAGATACAAAGGATAATAGTAACCTTTTGTGCCTTCAGAAAATCCACTATCACTGGTGCCAAAAACATAATAGGGACCTTCGTAATCTTCTAAAGTTTGATCAATAGTAACGTTGCCACCGCTCACATGTGTAATTGTAGTTGTCGCATCTGCAGAACCTAATATATTATTGCTTGGGTACAGAAGATATTTGTCATACTTGTCTGTTTTTCCGTACATATCGTTTGGACTTGTAAATCTAAGACTATTGCCATCAAAAGTAGTTTCTTTTCCGCTCGATGTCGGGTTGGTAGTTTGGTTAGCATTAAATGTAGTCGTTAATGGTGGACTTGGATTCCAATTTCCACCGTCTGTGGAATCTTCGTTTGCTACCCAATTTGCAGTGAGTTGATTGTCTAGTATATACCTATCACTTATAAAGTCTACTCTGTTCAGTATTTCACCAAATTTTGTTCTTATATTATAACTGATTCTATCTGATTCACCAGGATTAGTATAGCATATCACCCATGCTTTAGTGAAACCTAGCACTCTGCCATCAGTTTGTTTTGATATCATCCACTGTGGGAGTATACTATTTGTTTGCCCAATAGTGTCAACCAGTCTATCACGCATATTGACAAGACTGTTTGGATACACAGTAGTCACTGTCCTTGACACTTGGCCGCTTGCAGTATAGTGAAGATAACCATAGTATTCTTGCAAACTTGTAAGATGTTGTTCTATTGCAAAATAAAAAGGATCTTTTCCAACAGGAAACGTACATGTTCCTGCTTGGTTACTGTCATTAAACGGTCTGTCTGGATGTTGCAGTGCATAAGCATAGGCACAGCAAATTTGATGATTCTTTGCAATTCCTTCGGCTCCGTCACCAGTATAGTGTGCATCAAAAAAGGACTTCTTGTGCAACTGCTGTAAAGCCTCCCCATGTGCCTGGCACCATTGGTACAATATCACTTTTGTTTGTAAGTCTGTAGAAGTTATCGCCTAGTGTATTTCCTGATCTATCAGATAGAGCATTAAAATATTCTGCATACTTTTTATTACCAACTGTTGGACTTGCACTAACATAACCTTCTATCTCATCAAATTTGTCAAAAGTTTGTGCATAGTTGGTGATCAAGGTACTGATTGCACTTCCAAGACTGTGTCCGCCAATTCTTATTTTTGTTTTTGTAGTATTTTTAAGTGCGTCAAAAAGACTTGTACCAGGTACATCTGCAGGACGTTCTTCGCCTTTAGGGCCAAGTCCTTTATAAGCAATAGTAAAACCGTTGTGTGTTTTACCTTTGCCAAATCCAGCAATTGGATTTATAACCTGTCCGGCCATGACGTCTAACTTGCCATCGTATTCATTTTGTGTTCCACGCATTACAAGATATGCAGTGTCGCCGACTTCTATTAAAAATCCAAAAGGAGCAATGCTACGCACAACCTTAGGTGGAACCAGTTTGTTCCCATTAGGATCTTTGTCGATAGTGACTGTGTAATCACAATATATAAGATCATCATTTGTAAGGGCTAGTAGTGCGGCCTTGAACTTGTCATATCGGAATTGTTCTTCTATGTCCATGTTTACAGGACATTGATTAGTTGGTGTCCAGTTAAATGCATCGTTTATTTTAGGATTTGCGTAGTACTTTGAAGTTTTGCTATCAAAGCGTTCTGCAGGATCTCCAGGTTGTCCATCTACTACCCAGTCCCTTGCCATCTGACTTCCTACGTTTGCCAACAAGTTTAGATCTCGCATTTCGTTTAGCCAGGCAAAATCTTTTTGATCAAGTGCAGTAACATTTTCTGCGCCAAGACTGCCGTTACTGAAATTGGTATTGAAAAATTCTACAAAGTCTGTTGCTTCTTGGTCTAACACAGTTGCTTGGTACGGAAGTGTTAGTTGTTGTGGTGGCGATTCACCAAGTTTGTTTACTCCGGTATCGACAACTTCACTGTATACAACTTCATACTCAACAGTGCCGTCAGTGTTTAGTGCTTGAGCAGTTTTGATTTCACCAAGTATAAGTTTCTTTCTAAAATGATTTTTTGTAAGGGCATTGACATACTCATCTAATGTCGCAGTGTCGAGACTGAATGCATGATTATATATCACATTTTGCGATATTCCAAAATAAGGATCATCATTCCTATAAACTCTCGACGGTTCAATTATATCTGTATTTTGTACCAAACTATTAACAAAACTTCTATCTGTCTGGTCAGGCATTGCTTTTATGTATATTCCGTTATAAGGAGAGTTGTATGCTCTATCAATTATAATTCTAAATGTTCTACTTACACTAACCAATCCGTCAGTACTGTATGCAACAACTGTAAAATCAAAGTTCTTATCAAATACTGTTTCTGCACTTATTAAACGTGTGGTTACTGATTTATCAAATGTTGTAGTACCGCCGTCAAAAGTAAAAGTATTAAAACTTACTCTACCAGCAATGTTGCCGCTTGAAAGTAATTCTAATCCTTGTGGTAGTAGATTGTACTGCCCAGGAGTATTAGGATAACTGCCTTCTTTCAGTTTAAACTGTAACAAACGTCCTGTAGGATTGGTTGCTTTTACCGCTAAGGTTGATATAGCACCGTTATCGATTTCGCCAAGACTGTACACAGGTGCTAGTTCAGTGCCTGGTACAAATGTTCCAGTTGTCCAAGTTACTGCATTTTCAATTGTACCAATTACTTTTATATTGTAACTATAAGGTGTACTTTGTACTTGTGGGTAATTTTTTTTAGTCAATAATAATACTAAAACTGTAGTCGTTTTCAGTTGCTCCTTGATCAGGAAAATATCCACTCAACCATCCTGTATTAACATCAAACGTAATTCCTGGAGGTAAATCTGCACTATCTCCTGTGACAATTGAAAATTCAATTGTATCTCCGTCGCAATCAAATCCTATAATTTGATATGCAAAAAAGTTATCATGTCTAAATGTGCCAATGGTTCCTGCGGCAACTGCTGGCGGACCTGCAATTGCAACTGGATAATTAGATATATATGGTGTTCTCAATGGCGATAGATCAGCAGTAAGTACCTCACTATCAGCAGTAAAGTCAGTTGTATCTGCGGTCAGACTATCACTGCTTACTACAAACATACTGAATGTTCTAAGATTTTGATCTTTACCGTCAGTTATTTTAAGTGTAAATTCATATGTTTTGTTAATACTTCTTTGACTGAAATCAAAAGGGTACAAGTCATAAGCACTTGCGTCATAACCGCTTGTAGCATCATCTGGTAAGGCACTGATAGGACTGATATGTCCACTTATCAAGCCTGTAGTAGAGTCAAGTGTTAATCCTTCTGGAAGTTCACCGTTGTCTACCTCAATAGTAACAACATCATTAGGATCTGAATCTGTGAAGCCGATAGTGATGTTCACATTATCACAGTCATAAAATGTTCCTAAACTGCCTGCTGGAGTTGTAAACTCTGGAATATCTTGGCCTGTGATTGTGATGCTAAATGTTCTGTCATTGATACTAGCACCATCAGGAGAAGTTGCTCTAATAGCAAACGTTGAAGTAACATTTTCACTTACTTCTGTTGGCACACCCGACACCCGTGTGTATGCAACTGGGACTCCATCAATGGTACCAGTTGAACTTACCTGAACTCCTTCAGGTAATCGTCCAGCGATTAAACTGTATGTAGGCAACCCGCCGTCTGGGTCAGTTGCTACGATTGGTATTTGAAAATATAAATTTTCTGCAATAGTGCCTAGATCACCTGCGGGTGTTACCCATACTGGTTGTGTCATAATTTAAACCTTCAGCATACATTCTACAAGTTTCTCACCTGGGTCACTGTTGTCCTCAAGTGATATTCCAACTAATGCACCCTCAGAATTCTTACTTGCTCGACCCATTATATCACTATAAACTTTTTGTCCTTTCATGACAGATCCAAAAATTCTTACAGGCACACGCCCTACTAGTGCTATTGGTAACCCTGCAGTTAGTTCACTATTCATTAGGTAAGCAGGATCGGTTGATACAACTCCTGCTGGATAGTCGCCTAATCCGCATTCAGTAATTTCTAAAAACTCCGCCAATTGTAATTACAGTACCTGGATCATAGTCATGATCAGACAAATACATTTCTGCCACGTCAGCATATTGTGCTTGTGTTGCAGTTAGTGTTGCTATGTTTGCACTGAAACTACCGTTTACATCACGTGCTATAACCTTACTTGCGGTGTTTGCATCTGTGGCATCAACTGCCAATGTTAAGGTAGCACTTTCACTACCGCCATCGCCACCTGTTAGAAAACTACCGTTTGTAATGCTGGTTACATAGTTTCCTGTTGTGTCTGTGCCAAGTGCTACACTATCGCCTGCAATTGTAGTGGCTATACTAGCAGTATCTCCTGCGTTTGTAAAGGTCGCACTACCTGTAACATCACCAGTTAGTGTAACTGTGACTGCACTACTTAATCCACCAGCAGTACCTGTTGTATTCTGATTAAGTGTTGCTACCCTTGCTGCGGCTACTGTGCCTGATGCGATGTTTGTTCCATTTAATGCAGTAAGTGCTGATCCATCGCCAGCAACTGTTGCTCCTATCACTGCGCCAGCAGTTACAACATTACCACCTGCTACATTACCTGTAGCAGTAATGTTACCTGTTGCAGATATAAGTCCAGCAGTAACAACATTACCACCTGCTACGTTACCTGTTGCCGTAATGTTACCTGTAGCAGTGCTTAAACCAGTAACGGCAGTTCCTGTCGACGATACTGTTAATATTGTGCTACCAGCAACTCCAATTGTTGTATCAGCACCACTTGCCACTGTTACATTCGATGTACCATTGCTTATACTTGTAGTTGCAATTCCTGTTAAGAAACTACCGTTACCTAAGAAGTTTGTACCACTTACGTTACCACTTGATACTATATTTCCGGTAGCAACAACTCTACCACCTGTTAATAAGTTTCCACCACTTACGTTTGCAGTAGTTGTTACGTTGGCTGCACTTGTTGTTGGAATCAATATATCTAAATTTGTTCCGTTGGTTTGAAATGCCAGTGTACCGCCTGATGTTAATTCAACATTACCGCCTGATGAACTTATGCCTACAACTGATGTTCCGTTTGCAATTTGTGTAACTGCAACGTTTGATGCTGCCGTTACGTTGGATAAAAATCCACCGTCGCCTACAAAAAAGCCACCAGCAGTTACGTTTGCACTGCCTCCCGCAGTTATATTCAGTCCTGATATATTACCAGTTGCAACAACGTGAGCACTTGTAACCAGATTGCCAGTTGCAACCACTCTACCAGTGGTTATTAAATTACCACCACTTATGTTTCCTGTTGATGTTACGTTTCCGGTTGTAACATGATTTCCAGCAATGATAACGTCTTGTGATGCTATAATATTAGCACCAGCAATATTAGCAGTACTGGTAATATTTCCTGTCGCACTTATGAGCACAGTATTCATTTCAGCAAATCTTAGTGTGGCATTGCCAATATATCTTGCATTGTTAGTATCTGGAAGTATGTTGGATCCAACTGTTCCATTGATTATAAGTTGATCACCTATTGTAAAATCTTGTGAGATTGTTAAACTGTTACCAATATCAAGATCAGTTGCAATAGTTACATTGCCACCTATTGTGGTTTCTTGGAGACCAAATGTAGTAACATTAGCACTACCTGCTATTGAAATAGTAACATTTGCACTGTCTGCTACGGCAATGTTTGATGTGCCATTTGTAAGTTCTGTTGGTGTTACAGTTGAGTCAAAAAGTTCTTTGAAGTTATCATTACACTTAATGTACGCTGTTCGTAAGCCATCACCTGTACCATCGTTTGCGGTTGCGCCTACGTTTATTTCTTGTCTTGCCATACTGAACCTCTAACATACTGTTATGAGTATTTATGGCTATTGGAAACTAAAGTTTAAGCATTAATAGTGATTGATTGTGCGGCGATTACTTGCCAACCGTTGGTACCATAGATCATTGTAACTGAATCATTGGCAGAGTCCATTTCGATTGATGTACCGTTTGAAAATGTAGTTGGAGTGATTGTGGCAGTACCGCCGTCAACAAGCAGAGTGATTATTTTTATCTGTCCTGCGGCACCATTTGCAAGTGAAAATGCATCTGCACCAGTTGTTGTAAGTTCTGTGTATAATGTTGTGAGGTTGATTGCACCTGGACCACTTATGGTTTGTATACCGGCAGTGATTCCTCCAGTTGTAACAAGACTACCTGCAGTACCTCCACCTAAAAATGTGTTCACATCTGCATCAGCATACCTGTATGTGATGTCTTTGTCTGATTTAAGTGATCTGGCAATGCCATCTGTGTCTTTTATAAATCCCATTGCTTATCCTTTACTAGTTTAGGTCAACCCAAGCACTGCCTGTGTACCCTTGGAACTTAGTGCCTGTTGTATTGAATATCATCATTCCGGCTGTTGGTTGTGTGATTGCCGCATCTCTTGCAGTGTTGTCTGCAAACGTAGGAAGTGTGAATGGACCTGAGCTGATTACACCAGCAGTACCTGCATATATGCCCAACGGTCTAACTGTGGCATTGCCGATGTACCTTGTGTTGTTTACATCAGGTATTAGATTAGTAGCAATACGCAGTTGCCCTGCGCCGTTTGCTCCAAGTATTAGATCACCGTTTGTGTTATAACTTGAAACTGTTTGACCACTTAGTGAAATATTAGAACTTACACTGTTGGCTCCGTATAACTCTGTGAAGTTATCGTTTGTCTTGTCCATTGCTGAACGTAGATTATCACCAGTTCCATCATTTGCGCCGGTGCCAATGTTTATTGTTTGCTGTGCCATCTATATATCCTTTAATACTAGTGTATTTATGGATTAAGTCTGGTTACTCTTTCTTCATTGCCTGATGTATACTTGCGGGTAACTCTTTGGGTTTTTCATAATAGCCTACTAGTGGTGCTAAAACAAACAAGAATCCAAACCAGTATGCAGTACCTATACGGCTTATTGTTACATAAGGTTCATCTGCTGGCATTGCTCCAACGTACATAAGTACAAAAAAATCTATCACAAATAACCAAACACACCATTTCCACATTGGTCTATATCTACAACTTCTTATCTTACTACGATCTAACCAAGGCAATGCCGCAAATGCTACAATTGCACCTCCCATTGCTAATACTCCCATTAGTTTATCTGGAATAGCTCTGAGTATAGCATAAAAAGGTAAGAAGTACCATTCAGGTACAATATGTGCAGGTGTTACCATTGGATTAGCAGGTATATAATTGTCTGGGTGTCCTAAGAAGTTTGGCATAAAGAACAACATCGCTGCGAATATTGTCAAAAATACAACACTAGCAAACAAATCCTTTTGTGTCATGTAGGGTGCAAAACTAACTGTATCTCTAGTATCTTTTGGCTCAACGCCTGTTGGGTTGTTACTACCTGTTATATGTAATGCAATTACATGAAATATAACTACACCAATTATACCAAATGCAATTAGCCAATGCAGAATAAATGCTCTATTTAAGAATTGATCATCAACACTAAAGTTTCCCCACAACCAAGTGACAATACTTTCACCAAACACTGGAATTGCACTAAACAGATTTGTAATCACTGTAGCACCCCAGAAACTCATTTGTCCCCACGGTAAAACATATCCTAAGAATGCAGTCGCCATCATCATTAGGAATATTACTATGCCAAATATCCACATAAGCTCTCGTGGATTTTTATAACTTCCATAGTAAAGTCCTCTAAACATATGTATATAAACCGCTATGAAAAAGAAACTTGACCATGTTCATGTGAATGTAACGAATTAACCATCCATGATTTACATCACGCATGATCCGTTCCACACTATCAAATGCCGAATTTACGTCTGGTTTGTAGTGCATGCCTAGTATTATACCTGTAATGATAAGTGTCATGAGACATATCATTAGTATGCCACCAAAACTATATAGATAGTTTAGATTACGTGGTACCTGGAATACAATGTACTCTTTGAGTAGGATTCTTGGTAACGGAAGTCTGTTGTCAATCCACCCTAGCAAACCTGTGAAAGGAGATCCGCCTACACTACTTGTTTTTACTGGTTTATAATCTTCGGCCATTTGACTATGAATCTTTCCCTAAATGACCTTTGGCCATCTGTTTAATTTCTAGTACATTATAGTTTGGATCTTCAACAAAGAATGTTTCCTGTTGGTAGTCTGTATTTGCAAAACGCACATATGGCTCGTCTAAGAATCCTTGGTGTGCTTGTACACTTGCTCTAACACGTTGATAGTCGGCATCATTGAGATGTATACCAAAATGAGGTACACATACTGCACCCATATCAACATGATGTCTTGAACGATCTGGACCTTTGCCTGTTCTTGGTGTTGAACTGTGCAGTGTGAGTTCATTTCCAAAGAAGTTGATGTCTTGCCATTTTCCTTCTTCAGCCATATCAAGATCACAGCCTAACACGTCAGTATACCATTTAGAGGTTATGTCTAAGTCACCTGCTTCGACTGCCAGATGGAAACAGTTGCTCATACTGCAAAACTTTCGCCACAACCACATGAAGCAACGGCATTTGGATTTATAATTTTTAGATAGTTGCCACCTAGTTCATTTACCCAATCCACTGTACAACCTAGTACAAACATTTCAGCAACCGGATCTATAACCAGTATGTCATTGATCGGTTTGCTCCATTTTACATCGGGCCATTTTGATTTATGATCCCATACGTATGTAAAGCCTGAACAACCTCCGCCTTTTACGCCAAGTGTAACATAGTCGCCTTCTGGTGTCACTGACTTTAAATACTCTGTTGCTTTTTCAGTTACCTTTAGCATTATTTGCATCCTGGATAGTTGGGTTCAATAATTGTAATGCTAGGTTCGTTAACAGGTGTGATAAATGTATCTTGAATAACTGCATCAACACTACCCATGTTACTGGTTGACATAGGTGTGTTAGGTGGCATGTAGTAACATGTTCCAGCAGGGTAATACATAGGCGGCATGCCTTCTGCAAAATCAGTCATAGCGCCTTCAAGCACACAGGTCCATCCACCGTATTTGTGAACGTGTATTCCAACTCTTGTGCCTGCTTTACGTACTGCTTTTTCAACTGTTAGTCGTTCGCCACTGGCAATAATAGTATCAATCATAATTTCGCTGTCAACCAACGTTGCCATTTTACCTGGCAAACCCACACCGTTAATTGTTGTAACATTGGCTTTAGGATTGCACTCAAGGTATGCAAAAGCTGTTACAGGTGCTAGTGCAATGGCAATACTCAATAGTATAGTTCTAATCATTTTTCTTTTTTCCATATTGTCCATGCTCCATATGCAATCGCTGCATATGCCGCTAGTTTAGCAAAAGGTCCTGCAATAAGAATAAGCACTCCTAATACAATTAGTATAGCACCATCTAATGATGTACGTTCTTCTAGTCTGCTAGTGATAAATTTTTTAATCATTTTCTAATACTCCTTGATATGTATTTAACCATAATTCACTGGCTGCTTCATGTGCCTCTTCGAGTGGATGCAACCATTCTTCTGTAACTTCGAAGCCGTTATCGTAACTCCAGTCTAGAAAATTTTTGCCTTCAAAGAGACGTAACTCTGATTTTGTCAAATCCTGCAGTGTTTTTATATAATCTGGGCAATGGTATTCGGTATCCCATAACATGTAATCCATATATGTTTGGACACTTTTTATATTGTGTAATTTAAGAAACTGTTGACTCGAATATATTGCTTGTAAACTACGCCATCTATCCCATAATATACTGTTACCAGCATATGTTTTATAGAACTCTAATATTTTTTCTGCCTGTTCTAATCCGACCATTGGTTCAAGTGTACTTGGAACACAATTTCCCCCTAGTGTAGTCCATTGTTCTTTGCCACTAATGAAAAAGT
>FUIF01023867.1_pt1 | contig 11653 bp, 17 predicted proteins | sample 1003461 | NCBI WGS metagenome assembly FUIF01 (sample SAMEA80401918, study PRJEB19352) | marine metagenome
GAGAAGATATATGAGATACCTAACTTAGAACAATACAGTTCCAGTTCCTGACATTTTGTTATGTCACTGGTACTATGATCAATGATAATATCACCCTCCTCAAGTAGAGGTAGCAATTCATCAAGTGTATCTTCTGCCTTTTGCTCTGGAAGCGTAATCTGAAAGATGCCAGGAATTTTACCAGCACTGGTAAATTTCTTATTATCAGTTTTAACTGCTCGGACAAGATACTCTATTGAAGTTACACATCCACTAAGGTGTCCTGCTTCATATTGTCCACAGGCATTCTCATAGTTAGTGCTACTGTAACCCCAGACTTCAATTCCCTTTGCAAGCATACGACGAGCCATACCTTCACCAGTACGACCTAGACCAATTAATCCTACTCTCATTTTTTCTCCTGAATAGCAATTAAAGTTTCATATGGAATCCATGCGGGTTCTTCTTTTTTAAAGAAAGTTGATTTTTTTTGTTGACAAATCGAAAAACAGGTGTATATTAGTTTGATGACAAAGCAGTTTACAGTGATAGATCGCGAATGGGAGGGGAGAAATCCTCAACCGTGTGCGGCCATTCACACCAAAACGTAGGTTGCTTTTCATTGTTATTGTCTTCATATTCTGTGTTCTCATTGAAAAGCCGCCTATCCTCAAAAGGGACTGGCGGCTTTTTATTACCAACTGAAAAAAAGATTCAAAAAAGATGAAGTTTTTAGTTGACAAATGACACAAAGTGTGCTATAGTAACACACAACCAAAAAGGCTTTCGTCGGAGTTTGAGCCTAGAAATCAAACGAACAGCCACCGTGAAGTCCAGTGGGTTAGAAATTTTCTAAAAGGTGTTGCCTTTAGTGGGGCGGCTGCGGTCGCCCCACAATTTGCGGGGGTCGTCTATGTAGTAGGATATCGGCGTTTTAAGCCGAAGAAGAGTGTGCGAGCCACTCCCCCCGCTCTTGTAGGATTTCAAACCTGCCGTGCTCGTCTAACAGATAGGACACCCGGCGCTTTTAGCTGGGAAATGTTGGTGCAACTCCAACGCATGGCTCTTTGCCGAGTTCGTCTATGCAGTAGGATAGCCCCATTTCAGGGGAAGAAGATAGCGCAACTCTATCACTCGGCTCTCTTAGCATTGGGGCTTGTCATGCCTAACTGACTTTAAAACTGCTTTCTGAACATGAGGCCAATAACGGTTCAGCGTAACTCATCTACGTAGTATTTGCAACCTTAGCGAAATGATGGGGGTAGGTGACGGCCCGGAGAGACGAGCATTTATAAAGGCTTTCTAGCATAATGGAATGTGCTTTCAGGTCCGTCTGAGAGAGAACGTGGGTCAAATCCACGGGGAGCCGCTAATCGCTCTTTGGAGAAGATACTTAATCTCACCTACCGTGGAGGTAGGAGATCCCAGCATAGTAAACTGGAGGAGCGACTTTCTTGGCCCAGCGAACGCGGGGTCGGTGTATAAGAGCGGTTTACTTTAAGTCCGTATGCGTTCATTTGCAGCATTAGTATAAAAGTTATTACCTTACATTGCCAATGTAGAGAAATCGGAGCGTTACCGATATGCTGCTCGGTCTGTGTCCCACACGCGTCGTTCTAAGGCGTTTGACAAAAACTAAGTGGAAGATGTCACGGGGAGCGTTACCTCCATGGACTGCCGAGTAAAGTTGCTTGCTCTTTTACTCAAGCAAAAGCAAATAGATTTATCTATGGACGATTGGTGAAATTGGATATCATTGGAGATTACGAATCTCCGGTTAGGGGTTCGAAGCCCTTATCGTCTACTAATTATGAAGCGAATTTCAACGGTTGAAGAGATTGTATCAGAGAGGAAGTATATAGATGAGACCTCGCACCACTGGAATATGGTTTTCACGAATGGGTGTTTCGATATCCTTCATGCTGGCCATGTCCGTTACCTTGAAGAAGCTAAGAAGTTAGGCGTTACATTAGTTGTGGCAATCAATTCCGACGCCTCAGTGAGGGAACTTAAAGGTGAGGGTAGACCAGTTAACAGCGCCGAAGATCGGGCCGCTGTCCTTCTTGGTTTATATTCAGTTGATTTTGTGATAATTTTTGACAACAAAAGAGTGACGAATCTGATAGAGAAAATAAAACCTCACGTTTATGTTAAAGGCGGTGATTACACCGTGGATACACTGGACGAAGGGGAGAAAAAAGCTCTTGATAGTGTCGGCGCGAGGATCGAGATTCTGCCTATGGTCGAAGGCAAATCGACAACAGCAATTTTAGAAAGAATTTGAACAGCGAGCGTAACGGTAAAAGCTCAGTGGTGAGAGGGGGTTGATCGCCCAGCAAGTAATAACACAAGTAAAATACCGAGACTAATAGGAGAGACTAGAAAAAAGGGTAGTGTAGTGGTAGCACGCCCGTAATAATCGGGAAGGAGTGGATCGTGCCCTCGCCTTTTTTCAATTAATGCCGCATTGGTGCTAAAAGTAGCATGCATCCTTGGTAAGGATGAGGACTGGGAGCGTTACCCAGATGTGGCTCTTTGTTTATAGATGAACATATGGGAGCGATTCGGTTCGTGTTCCTAGCTGCGCATAGAGCAGATACGCGATTTGCTCTGCGGTGAGTTTTGTGCGAGTGCTGATGGCGAAGCCTTCCCCTCTTTAGGGGAGACCAGTAGTTCGAATCTTCCTCAAAACTTTTTTATGGCTACTTAACTGAGATAGATTAGTGCAAGTCTGAAAAACTTGAAAGGTCGGCGCGATACCGACAGTAGCCACAGCGATGTAGTATAGAAGTATTATACCTGACTCTGAATCAGGAGATCTGGGAGCATTACCCAGCGTCGCTTCTGCGGGCGAGTGGAACGGATAACCATAACAGCCTCATAAGTTGCAGATAGCGGGTTCGACTCCCGCGCCCGCTTCCAAGGTATAAGTGATAACAAAGTGTAAGAAAGGGGAGATCCCGCCACGCTACCCCTGTGGTCGTCCCGACGATATACTTACCGCCTAGTTCAATTGTCAGGTGGCTCAGTGTTTAGAGCGCCCGCCGTTTAAGCGGGAGATCGGTGGTTCAAATCCATCCCTGACAGCCAGTTGTATGTAGTTTAATTAAAACCTCCGGGTTTCATCATTTAGATCCCAAAACAAAATCTTTTAGTATATCTCGCAAAGGAATGACTTATTCTCTTGATAGAATGAGGGCTGAGGCAAAAAAAGTGTATTTTATTGTGTGCAAATTGCCACGCAGAAGTAGAAAGCAATATAACAAAAATCCTAGAGACCGAGTAAGTAAACGGGCCGATCTGTTAAATCGAGAGCATGTGGAGCGTTACCACATCTAGGAGCGGCACCGTAGTATAATAGATATTATGTCTGACTTTGAATCAGAAGAACAGGGTGCAATTCCCTGCGGTGCTTCCTAATGGAAAGAATAACTTTTGGCGATCTAAGTGTGGGAGATATGTTTAATACGAAAGCCGCACGATGGGTTAAAACAGCAGATCTTTATTGGGCGATATGTGTAATGTCGTCTGTTGTTCGTGTTGGAGAAGAAACAAGATTCTCGGAAGACTATGAAGATATGGTAGTGTTGTATTCCCCATCAGTAGAATCAAAACGGGTAAGAGGTGCGAATAGCGAGCAGAGTTCCTCATAAGAACTTGGCAGCGGGTGCGATTCCCGCCTTACCTACTCTTAGGCTCATTAGCGAAGTTGTGAATGAGACTGAGGTGCCCAGCTTTCAACCTATTCATAGAGTAGTTTGAAAGCTAAGATGGGATAGGGCACCGGAGAAGTAGCCCAATACGAAGCTTCGCAAAGCTGTTAGGTAGCTCAGTAGTAGAGCAGAGGGGTTAGTAGCCTGTCGCGCAAAGGTGCAATTCCTTTTCTAACAACTTAACCGTGGCGGAAAATGTAGACGCGAGGGAAGCTTACCTCGGACATCTCGGAAACGTGCAGGTTCGATTCCTGTCAATGTCCATCCATGGTGCGGAGAGCAGAGCGTTGTGAGTGAATATAAGTAGGAGTAATTATCTGCGAAATGAAGCTTGCGTAACGCAAAGTTATCTTATTCCATGGCGGTTAATTTTTATGGGGGTGTAGTGACAGAAGTAAACACGACGCACTTGCAATGCGTAGAACGGGGAGCGTTACCCCGCATCTCCACATAAGGTATTCAGGCGTCGGCCTCACTAGCCGATTTAACTGGTGCCATTGGTGAACACGGTCTGGCATTAGGCGGGGGTAGTGCCTTGTTCGAACCCAGACTGCAAGTAGCCATAAATTTATGGGGCATTAGTGTCAACGGTAACACGCTGGTCTTGCAAACCGGAATTACGGGTTCGAATCTCCGTATGCTCCACGCCAAAAACATGTGTATATCATAGTGTAACTATGAGCAAATTTACTACGCCCTTAAGGGGACATTGGGAGTATGATCACAAAGGGGACGAAAGGTATGTCCTTGACGAGGCTTTCGAGTATTACGTTGGGTTTCTGGGTTCAGAGACTCTGATTTATGTCGAGAAGGGTTTTGATACGGACTTTGCTAGCGTCCCAAGGGTTCTATGGTGGCTTATCCCGCCATTTGGCGTCCACGGCAAGGCCGCTGTAATACACGATAAGCTATACAGGACGCAAACCCTTACGAGGAAAAGGAGCGACGATATATTTTTAGAAGCTATGGAGGTTTCCAAGGTTACCCTCTGGAAAAGAAGGGTGATGTATTGCGGTGTTAGAGTCTTTGGGTGGTGGGGCTGGAATAAAAATAAGAAACTTTTGAAACAATTTGATCATGCATGAGCAGACGTGTCGCAAAGCTTGCAAGTGACCGACCGCGACTGAGTCTTTATAGCATAATGGCAATGCGCCTCCTGACCGGAGTAGAAACCGTTCGAATCGGTTTAGAAGCAGTTGTAACAATTTTTAATGTCGTGTTGGCTGAAAAGTGAGGTGGCGGATTGCAACCCCGTCGAAGTGGGAGCGTTACCCACACACGACTCTTTACTTTGTTTTATTGTGGTGGTCAATCACTTTTTGACAGAAATCAATAAACTCTTCATGAGATAGGTTAATAATATACGGTTCGAACACGAATGTGAAATTCGAACCATTAATTAATTTAACGAGCGTGGAGTGTGATGGTAGCACGGCTGATTTGGGGTTAGCAGGAGGAATTCGATTTTCACACGCTCGACCGGATATTAGTGTAAGGGTTAGCACGATTGCTTTGGGAGCAATTTGAGAGATTTCGAGTATCTCATATCCGACTTTTATGGAAAAGAGTATAGAAGAGCTATTGGAAAAACATGGCTGGGTGGTTTGTTGCTACTCCCCTTTTGAGGCTAGTCATGAAGAAAGCAACTCCTCTATGAGCGGTCATCTGTGCGAGGCTATTCTCGTAGAGAGTTGTATCATAGATGAGGAGGCCGAAAGGTATGGCGATATACAAGATCAGATGGACGGAGAGCATATTGCTATGATCGGGGGTGAAACAGCCACTGTTGCTAAAACGGTGGAAAAGCCAATAGTCGCGAATAGCGATTTGTTTTAAATTAGCGTGTAGCTCATTGGTCGTAGCGGGCATCTCATAAATGCTAGGAAGCGAGTTCGATTCTCGTCACGCTTACTGAAAATTTTAAATCGGAGTGAATGCAAATAGCGAGCAGTGCGGCATATAACCGCATGATAGCGGGTGCGAATCCTGTCACTCCTACTAAACATGAAAGATTATATGAAAGAAGAATGGGCGGTGGAATTTTTCGATGAAAAACCGGAAGACCCGAATGCTGTTTTGTCGGCGCTAATCCCTATTATCGCTGACATGCTGCCACCCAATTTTGACACTTCTGTATCTGTCCCTTACACAGTTTGTTTCCTCAAGGAGGATGAGCGGGGAAAATGCTCTTGGGCAAGCTATGCAGAAGACACAACAGAGATCAAACATTCTGTTGGCAAAGCTCTTGAGAGAAGAGGAGCTTTAGACTACCAGTGGGTCTGGACAGTAGTAAGAGAAAAAAAATAACCAAATGGACGTGTAGCTCAATTGGCAGAGCACCCGGCTCTTACCCGGAAGGTTGTGGGATCGTTGCCCACCGCGTCTACATTTTGCCCCTCGTTAGTGGCGGTCTCACGTGATGCCGTCCTTTGGGGAACCTGCGTGGCAAATCATAATACTTAAGTGCGTAGGAGCGACCGTGCTGGCAGGGCGCTATAACAAGTTCTGGGCGATTATTTACAAGTAAGGATAAAATATGGCAGAATATATTCCACACAGTTGGGTCATTATGAGAATAATGGGACTCGGACAGACAACCTACAAAGTCCTCGGACATTGGAATGGCGGGTATTTAGATGGCGCTTCTTGGCGTGTCAATTCCGGGATTAGCAGGGTTGAGTGGGACGAAGAAAAATCTGACTATCTTTTCATAGGTTGGAGTGGGAGCGTGTATCGCTGCAACATAAAATCGCAAGGTATAAGGTGCGCTTACATGTCTGGGATATACGAATCCCTAAAAAGTGAGTGTCCCGATAATGTGGAGATAATTTTAGCGAAGGATCTACCTGACAATTTTTAATTCTGGGGTATGCTAATTGGGCTATTTAAAAAAAATCCACAATTTTTAGTGTAATAAGATGCATGGGAGAAAAACCAAAAAATATAGAAAGGGAGTGTAAAAAACACGGCTTTACGTTATTTTTTTTAGAATGCGGGAAAAGATATCGATGCAAAAAGTGTCGTTCCATGCATGTTTCTAAAAGAAGAGCAGCTATTAAATTGAAACTTGTGGAAGAGTTTGGCGGATGTTGTCAAAAATGTGGATATAATAAATGCGTAAGGGCTTTACATTTTCACCATAAAAACCCAAAAGAAAAGCTATTTAGTATTTCTGGCCAAGGGCAGACTAGGTCTTTAGACAGAACGAGGAGAGAGGCTGAGAAGTGCATTTTGCTTTGTTCTAATTGCCATGCGGAAGTTGAGGAGGGTATAACGAAAATATAATTCTGGAAGAGGCGTCTAGGTGACAACCGCGACCCTGTTAAGGTCGATTAGCTCAGTTCGAATCTGAGTTCCAGAGCGGACGTATAGGTTAAGTAGAAAACCAACCGGCTTTTAATCGGTTATTCTGAGCGCAATCCTCAGTGCGTCTACGGGCTTGAAGCTTTAAATTGAAGCAACGGTCTTTTAAACCGTAGAACAGGGAGAGTTACCCTGCGGGCCTACTTATTTCGGCTAGCTGCGTGAGGTGATTGAGTCCTCGTTAAATTAGCAGCACAACCGCAACCCTCTCGCCTGAAAAGCAGCAGCTATATTCGGGCGAGAGATTAATTTTAAAATAATGGAAAACGAAGCTTGTCCCTGTATGTATAGCAACATTAATCCGTGTCATGAGATGTGCGCGTGTAGAAATAAATTTTCATCTGTAGCTTGCATTAGGTGTTGCTCTCAAGGAAATCGGAAGCAGCGTCAGATGAAAGCGGAATATCTTTCTGATGTTATAGAGGTTGGCATGAAATATGTTCTTGTGGGAAGTGACGGACAATCATACATAAATGATGACAAACACGAATATTGATAAAACATGGAAGACCTAACATTAGAAGAAGTTTTGAATGAGGATGGAATCGAGGAGGTTGATAACCTCTCTCCTGTCGTCGGAGAGGCGTGTGTTTACATCTACCGTAGGGTAGCTGATGACACCTACTGGAAAGTCGAGTGGGACGGAAACCACGGGCTTCGTGACAGCGGTATCATCGATAAAGTAGATGCGAAAGAAGGGACGGTTTGGGAATAATGAGTAAGAGAGACAGAAATAAAGGGGTCTTTGGCCTCCCGTGGTGGCTTGAGTTTACAATAGCCACGATAATGCTGATAGTTTTTACATTTATGCAATTTAAATATGGTTGAAAACGCGATAGAGTGAGCGGCTGTCCTGATAAGACAGTGATAGAGGGTGCAAGTCCTTCTTCAACTACGGCACCATAGGTAAATTAGATATACCTTCCGACCGATAATCGGAGATTCTCGGGGCAGTTCCGAGTGGTGCTACATTATGAGCCTGACGAGAAAGAAAAAGAGAGCTTTAGGTAAGATAAAGCACCTCCTAGATAAGCTTGCTGTATTCCCTCATTTTGTCAAAGAGTTTGGCGAGATTGTTGAGTCCGGTGGAGACCTTTATGGTCACAATGTCTTCAGGTATGCTGTTAGATGTCAAACGCGCAAGTTTGCAAAGTGGAGAAAACAATCCCCATATACAAGTTGGGCAGATATTGAGAAAATAGCAAAGGGCGCTGGCGTTTCAGATGCGGAGGTTTTCGAGATGGTCAAGAGAGCCAAGGAGGAGAAGCACGATTTTAGCAAACACGATGAGACTCCCAAGCCTTGCAGAAAGGATAATACAATTTGGGGAGGCGCGGCAGGGAGCGGCGGCAATAACCAGCCTAAGTATCGCTACCCGCGCAAGTCGGCGCACCGGAGAACTTGGAGAAATTTTTACAGACTGTTCCCTAGGCTGGCTGAGAAAGATAACTGGGATGGGAAAACATCGGACAGAATGAAGTAAAAGACAAATTTAAAGGAGAGAGACATGGAAAGAGAAGAAAATGTATTCACAATGCCAGAAAACGATTACGGATTTATATGTTATTCGTCGTATGGTGAGATACAAATGTGTGACAATGAATTAAAAGCCATAATGGAGGAGTTGGTCAAGTCTGATGTTATTTTTGATTGTAAAGAATTATAGATAAAAACTTGACAAAAGCCGAAAAGGTGCTAAAGTAGGGAATAAAAAAATGAAAGAATATAACGGGATCAAAGTCGGTGATGTTATCACAGCATACCACAAAGGATACCATCGGGTCGTAGAGATTAAACCTTACGAAGGGGGCGGGAACCCTATCCAATTTTACTATGTGAAGCTGTGTGATTCGAAAGGGAACCTGTTTAGAAACGGGAAGGTTCGGTCATGCCACCATGATTTTTGCAGCAGGGTGAGCTATGACAGCATTTTGGAGGATTATAAAAGAGCTAGAAAGGAGATACAATTTATAAGAGATACTTTGGTAGATCTCCTCGACCACGACGTTGATAAAATGATTGAGGAGGAAGAAAAAAATAATTTAATGGCCCTATCGTCTAGTAGACTAGGATAACCGACTCTCTATCGGTGGACACGGGTGCAAATCCCGTTGGGGCTTCTTGTGCACAATTCGATATCGGAGAGGGGTGAGTCTGGCGACTTGGGGTTCGATTCCCCCGCCCCTCATAAGCACAACTTAATAAGGATTTAAAATATGAGAATGTGGATGGTCAACCCAAAAATCATGTGCTCCAAACATCTTTGCGGCGAGCACGGTGAAATACATAAGCATAGGCATAACTTTGTTAAAGGGCACAGTATGTCAGGTAGGATCTTGGAAAATTGCTTAGAGCCTTCCTCCCTCCAATCCCGCCACGATGAACTTGAGAAAGAGTTGAATTTTAGACAGGGTGATGAAGGGAGAAGAAGGACATCATCCCCTTTTGATGCACCCGATATCTCATATCTCCCGGTGGATCAAAGGCTGTATAAAATAGATGTGGAAAAAAATTTACAACTTTTGATATCTCGCTGCCATCAATGTAAACAGAGATATTTGAATTTTGTAAAAAAAAAGGACGTTCGTCTAATGGTAAGATAGGACATTCCAAACGTTTTGATATGGGTTCGATTCCTATACGTCCTGCTGTGATGGTTCTCGCATAACCGTCCCGATAATAAGAGCAAAGGTTGTAAAAATTGTCGCCATCACTTGTATAATGGCGCTGTAGTTTAGTGGTCTAGAACGACGGGTTTTCAGTCCGTAAGACGCGAGTTCGAATCTCGTCGGCGCTTCTCAATTACCCCACCTGAGAGTTAATATTACTCAGGTTCAGTTCAAGGGGCATACCGTTACGCGTGAGACGGGAGTGGTGGCCTTAGCGGGACGCCACGTTAGGAGGTTTATCCTTCAGGCGAAGGGGGCAGAAATGTCCCCAGTGTATGTGTGGAGCAAGAATAACTGCCACTGAGACCCTTAGGGGTAGTGGAAAGGGTATAAGGCCCTTCATACGCTAGCTTAAATTCTTCTTATTGCGACCAGAGAACGTCGGGGTTTGGCTGTGACAGTTAGGGCATAAAAAACGCAAGTTTTCGATCCTGTTATCATCGTTGATCCCGCTGACGTGGTCTAATTGAAGTGTAAGTTTTTTACCCATGTGTTCGCCTTCGTTACCGCACAGAGAACATTGGTAGTCAACCAGTTTGAACTCCAATACTTTTTCTTTTAAGTGGCGAGGAGAATACGAAGAGCTTTTTTTAAATATGCTTTCTTTGGTGTGTTTCTTTTTGAAAGAATCCCCTTTAGATGTTTCTCCCTGTTTTCTTTTCTGTTTTGGTTAAGTTTCGTGAGGTCGATTTTGTCTTGCTCAAAACGGTCTTGAAGGGTTCGATGGTTTCCAGAATATGGATTCAAGCCTAAATTTACAAGGATTTCTACCTGAGAGGTGGAACTGTCAACAAGGGCTTGAAATTCTTTTTTACTTGATTTCCAGATAACACTACGTTTTTTTTCTTAACTTCATAAGTGAAGTTACACGTAAGGTGATAATTTGGGAATATCAATATGTGTCATTAGTGTTAGCGGATCAGCACGATGGGCTTCCAACTCATTAGGATCAGTTCGAATCTGATATGGCATACTCAAAAACCTCTTGACAAAGAGGAATAAGGTGCTATACTCATAGCATGTCAGGAACAGCGGGAACAGACCTTCAATCATATATTGCGCGGGCAGATAACGAGTCGAGGAAAGCAACCCTGCGCAAACAGTGGAGCGAGGCGACAAGAGAAGGGTCTATCACGTGCGGGTGTGGGCAAAAACGCGCCCTTGAACTCTCATACAAATGCCTTTTCTGTGGTGAATTTTTTTGTGCCCCGTGCGCGGAAAACCATTTTGGCGAAACGATTCGCGGCTGGTTTGAGAAAAAGAGTAAAAAGAAATAATCATGCTAACTTTTATAGTGTTCGGCCTGTTCTGTCTTGTGATGTGCGCACTTTGCATATTCTTGATTTATTGTATCGTTATGACGCCAAATAAAGACGAGATCACTATTTTATTTTTGGCTGTTTTCATAATGATGGCGTATGGCTTAGGGAGACTTTCATATGGTTCGTTCGGTGCCGCATGGCGTGGAGCCGATCCAAAAGACTCAAGTGCCATACCTACGTTAGATGAATATTATAGCAAAAATAAATATGGTTCGCTTCTAGATGATTATTATAAATCACAAGGTATTGACATAGCTGACATAAGATTAAACCCTTATAAATTTATGGCATCAAGAATGGCAGGGAGCCAGTTTGCTGCAGATGGTGGTAGAATAGGTTATCAAGAAGGTGGAGACGCTGAACCAGTAGCCAAGAAGACTATGCCTCTATTAGATATGGATGGTCAAGAAATGGATTTAAGAGAAGACGGTGGGTTCGTACCATTAGGTAGAATGGAAAGAGCAGACGATGTACCTGCAAGATTATCAAAGAATGAATTTGTATTTACAGCTGATGCTGTTAGAAATGCAGGTGAAGGAGATATAGACAAGGGAGCAGAAGTCATGTATAACATGATGAAAAACCTCGAATCCGGAGGTGAAGTATC